>Ga0115568_10003216_pt1 | contig 11185 bp, 1 predicted proteins | sample COGITO_mtgs_1204_FD_87296 | JGI IMG/M metagenome (GOLD analysis project Ga0115568, IMG submission 87296) | Pelagic marine microbial communities from North Sea - COGITO_mtgs_120426 | ecosystem: Environmental > Aquatic > Marine > Epipelagic | place: Germany:Helgoland, sampling site Kabeltonne...
AGACCGCCGCCTCTCCTCTGGGCGCGCCGCTCCAGTGACGGCACCACACGAAGCAGATACTTTCGTCAAGTGCCGTTTCCTTCGCCACGCTGCCCAGCTCCGATGACTGGGTGCGCGCTGCGCGCGCGGAAGCTGCGCTTCGGGGGGGAAAGCGGCAACGCCGCACCCCACCGCACAAAGGAAGAGGGCTGCCGGCCGACAGCCCCGACGGGCCGCAGTGGCACCGTCGTGGCCGGCCTGGCAGCGACCTCCCCCTCTAACGCGCAACAACGGTCGGGCACAAAGGCCCTCTCGCTCTCTATCGTGGGGCGGTCTCACGCCGCCGCAGCGGGGGCAAGGATGCGCTGGGCTGCGTCCTCGGGCACAACATGCACACGCGACATGGCGGCGGCGAGGCCGCGCACACATTCGCGGGCGGAGTAGACATACCTCCGCCAGCAGTCGGATTTCCACCGGCCGAACCGGCGGATCTCGTCGTCCGTGTACAAGCCCGTTGCCGCCATCGTCGTTGCTCCGCCGATTCGCAGCGAGTGTGTTGCGAAGTCGGCGCCGTCGAGCGCGAGGTCGACGGCGGTAGCCTTCAAGATCGCGGACATCACTTCGCGGTTCATCACCCAGCCGGTGCCGTCGCCCATGGCGGCGTCGGCACCGGACCAATTCGAGCCGCGTAGTCGACGCAACTGCTTGTACGCCTCGACCGGGCAGAGATCGTCGAACGTGCTGTAGACCGTGCGCGAGCAGCCGACCCGGTTCTGGTCGGTCTTGGAGAGCTCGAAGACGACCGTGATCGAGTCGGCGAGCTCGAAGTCCGCAGCCGAGAGGATGGTGTCGCCGAGGTGCGGCACCACCTTCTCGGTGGTCAGCGAGCGGGTAGGATCGAACGTGTAGCCCTCCGCGAGGTACTCCGACGTGCGCATGCATAAGAAGAAACCTGAGGTGACGCCAGCCCAGGCGACTACGTGCCGTGGGTTGGTGAAATCAAGTCTCGCGCGCAGATGCCGGAGTTGGGAGGGAGTGACCGGCCACTTGCCCGTCGACTCGCCGCGGATGCGCTTCAGGGACTTGATCACGTTCGCGAGCCGAAACTTGCCGTCGCACGGGTTCTTGAGCCCGTTGTTCAGGTGGTGCCAGCGGATGCCGGTGAGCTTGCCCCGGATGGTAGAAGGTTTGTTGCCCATCAGCCAGCCTTGGTAGCAGACGAACTCCAGCAGATGCCGTTCATCTCGCTCGGGGTTCTCACCCGTGAGTAGCACGGGGAACTGCTCGGTGCCGTCGCGGTTCAGGTTCGCCGTGAAGCTCATCCACTGGTCCATCGCGGCCGCGTACTTGTTCGACGTGTTGAGCGTGAGTCCCCCAAGCACGAGGTAATCGACGATCTTGGGCAGCTGCAGCGCGTACGCCCCGGTCCATAGCTGCTTCCGTGATGCCGTTGCCCGGGGGGGAGGCACTCCAGCAGGCCACGCGCCGCCTGCGGCGGTGTGCCGCAGAGCGTGGGGGTCGAACGCCATGCCACACTTGGCCTCGACGTACGACTCGAGCACGGAGCACGATTCGCGCAGCGCGAACGACTCGAGCGAACCTACGCGCTGCTCGGCGAACGCCGTCGGTGCAGCTACGAGCGCGGCGAGTGAGGCAAACCAGCCCACCAGTAGGTGATGGACACCGCGCCTCGCCACACGCGCGCCCGCCCCACCGCGCCAGGCGTCGCCGTCGCGTGTTGTGACGGGGCGGGGTGTTGGCGCCTGCCCGTAGTGATCGTCGTGTGCCGCCGTTGGCGTCGGCCGATCGCACTTGACCGCCCAGTCGGCGTTCTGACGCACCGCCGCCTGCCAGAGGCGCGGCCGGCCTACCAGGAGTTCCTTTGCGATGAACTCGGCCGTGCCGCCGGTGATCGCGTTGCCCGCGACGCGGCGCACAGCCGCCTCCGTGGGTAGCGGCACGCCGGGCTCGCCGGCCCGGCGCCGCCACTCCGAGAGCAGGCCGACCGGGATGCCTTGCAGCGCCCACGTGTCGTCAGCGCCGAGGATGTAGACTCGCCCGGTCACGGAGCAGAGGTAGAACGCGCCGCCTGACAGCTTGGGCGGCTCGCCCGAAGCCTTGACAGTCCAGCCGGGCCCGAGGTCGTGCCAGACGTGGTGCCGGCGGCCCATGATCGTCAGGAACCCGGCGCGTTGAGGCCGAGAGCCTTCGGTAGGAGGCCCGTCGTCGCGCTCGAACAGCGACTGCTCGCTCCAGCGATCAACCCACAGGTTCGCCTCGCGCAGCTCCGGCCGGCGTACGAGATCGCAGAGTCGCTGCGGCGCCGCCGTGGCCCGCGGCGCCGCGAGCGGCTTCATCCAGCGCGCCAGCTGCCACGGCTCGTACCACTCGACGAGCCGCAGCCGCGCCTGGCCGTCGCCGAGGTGCGTGCCAAGCAGCTGGATGCTGTGGCGAACGTATCCCCATGACAGCGCGACCTCGACCTCGGCGGCGATCACTTCACCGTCGTTCCACTCTTCCTTACCGATGACGTTCTCACCGGCAAGGACCAGCAAGTTGCCGTCGCGCTGGTAGTTGTAGTCGGGGTCGGAGAGGACGTCCTCCAGCACGCCGTGCAGCAGCCATGCCCGCACGTCGCCGCCGCCGCGAGCGAGCGGGTTGGCCTTGCTGAACGACGGGCACGGCCATCCGCCGAAGATGCACGTCACCGCGCGCTTGTCGGCTGGCGCCACCCCGGACCACGTCGACGCTACTGAGACGTCGTGGTCGAGTGGCGCGTCTGCGCCGAAGCGGAGTGAGTACACGAAGCGAGGGGTCTCGTCGAGCTCAATGCCCTTGAGGACCGTTGCGCCGGCCTTGATGGCAGACGCAGAGACCTGGCCGCAGCCCGCGCAGCCCTCGATCATGACGATATCGTCGCCCGCGTGCTCGTCCGTGCCCGTGACGCTCGCCCCGTGGTGTCCGTCGTCCGGCGCACCCGCGTCGGACGGCGGGACGAGCAGCGTCGCCGAGCTCCGCGCGCGCGCCGCCGCGAACTCCTGCGACTCAGGTTCGCCGCCGGGGAGCGTGACGACGGTGCGCGCCGAGATGTTGCCGAACACGTGCCGCGCCATCGCCGCCATGTCGATGACCTTGTAGCCGGGGTGCTGTTCGTCGATCCACGCCACATACGCCTCCATGGCATCAGCCATGGACGCGCCTGCCTGCCGCGCCTCAGGAAGGAGCTTCTCGGCGCGCGTGGGCGTGTCGGCGAACGTGTTGCGCTCCGTGTTGATGTACGGAGCAGCCACCTCGGTGTGCGAGCGCAGCATCTGTCGCGCCAGCACGTTCAACAACCCCGTGGCGAAGAAGTTGTCGGCCTCGAGCTTCGCGATCCACGCACAGGCCGTCTGATTATCTACAGGACAGATGATCAGGCGGTCGGGATACTTGTGCGCCCACAGGCAGGTGCCCAGCACCGGCGCGGCCAGCTCCTTGACCGAGATGATCGCGTCGCCGAGGCCGTCGGGGGGCACGCCGCTGCGTACGAGAGCGTCACGAAGGAGCGTCTCGAGCTCGTCGCTCCACACGAGAATCGCCACCTCGAGGGCGAGGTGGTCGACGACCATCAGGACCTCAGGAGTCGCGTCGCTGCCCCAGTAGACTCGACTACTCATCTCGCCCGGGATGGTCAGCCGCTCGGTCGGCGTGAGCAGCCCCGAGAAGGAAGAGAGGTACCCTGAGTTCCAGAACTCGGTGTCGTCGGAGATGAGCCGCAGCTGCTCGATAGCGTCATGGAACTGGTCCCACTTGAGCGCTACCTCGGCCGGCGAGCCTTTCGGCGCGACCACTGAGCGAGTAGGGTCGCTGGTTGCGAGCATCCGAGAGATGCTGCGGTAGTGCGGTCGGATGGCGCGCGTAGCGGCGCGCATGTTGCGCATCGAGCCGTGCAGCGACGCCACGTTGCGCCAGCTCACCGGTCCGACGTGAGAACGGTCGAACTCCGGCAAGTACGACTTGCACCTGAGGCGCTCGATCCTCGGCTGCGAGTAGAAGACGCGCTCCTCGACCGTGTCGATGCCGAGGCCCCACGCGACCCGCCTCGTGAGGTAGCCGGACGACGCCTTGACCTGGTTGAACGCGTTCGCGCCCAAGAACGCGTAGAAGGCCTTCATTGCGACACCTCGCGAGATCCAACGGCGGAAGCCCCAGTCCATCACCACGTCGACGGTGTCATCCACGTAGGTCAGCGACGAGAGGGACTCCGCGCCGTGCAGCTCGGGGTGGGCGACCGTGAACGAGTTGTGGAAGTCGTGGATCGGCTTCATCGCGACCTGGCCGTACTGCGCGGGGAGCGAGATGTGGCCGAAGGTGCCCGTCAAGTACACGACCGTCAGGAGCCTCGCCACTCGTCCGAACGCTCCGCCCGCCAGCGTCTTCGCCTTGGCGCGCGCCTCGCCGATGATGAACCGAGTGCGCGGGGTAGTCGACGGATCCGTCAGCTCCTCGAGAGAGGGGGGCTCCTCGACCTTGAGCGGCATCTCGGTCGCGAACTGGTTGACGTCTGCCGCCGTGACGTCGACCAGGGTGAACGCGCCCGCGACGTCGAACAGATCGATCACGACACGCGCTCCGGGGTAACGACGCTTGAGCGCCATGATCTTGCGCACGAGCTGTGCCACGACGGGGTAGAAGCAGCCGCCGTGTCCGTCGCGATCGGACTGCGCGTTGAGGTTCAAGCCAGCCGCGAGCTTCGAGAGGTGGTGGAAGAACCGCACCTTCGCCGTCATGGCGCCGTCCGCTGCGAACTTCGCTGTCGCACCGATCGGCGACGATATGATCGCCAGTCGGCCTGCCGCCAAGCCTGTGAGTATGAACGCGCGCCCCGTCCGGATGAGGTCCCAGGTGGACGACCCCCAGAACTGGTCGGCCCTCTCTCGCGCTCCCGGCAGTGGTGCCTGGATCCGACGCCGCGAGATTCCTTCATATAAGGTGTGGATCCCGTGTCGCACCGAGTAGGACAGGTGCGAGTACGCCCGCTCACCCACGAAATCCCGTGTCGCATCCACCCGGCGACGATCGTGCGTGCACCCAGCGAGGGGGCGCCAGACGATGCGCCAAGCGTTGACCGCGCGGGGCATCGTGACTGCAGCCACGACGAGCGTGTTGAACAGGACGGCCAGGATGAGCATCCAGTTGACCGAGTAGTCGTCTGGGGCGCGCGAGAGCACCGTCGCTGCCGCCAACGCCGCTTCGACTGCCGTGACGCCGGCCACCCAGTGGCCATTGCCGCTGCCGAGATCGCTCAGCTCGTCGCCGCCGCCCGCCCGTGAGAACGCCTCCGCGGACGCTTCGGGGTCAGGCCCCCGCGGAGGAGGGTCGGGCGGCGAGGTGGTGTCGTCGCCGTGCGCGCCGACGTGCGCGTCGTGCTCGGCGATGGCGCGGATCGTCTCCGTCTCCAGCAGCTGCTCCGCCATCGTCTCCGTGTGCCCCGAGAGCGACTCGATCAGTGCGCCGTCGTCGTCGAGGAATCGCAGCGAGGCCATCGTGGCGTCGGATGACTTCGGTGGCGAGCAGAGCCCGAAGCCCGCCTCGCGCTCCGTGCCGAACGTCAGGACCGCCGCGCGGCCGAACTCCTTCGCCGCAGTCGCTGCGGCGAGAGCTCCCCCCACCACACCGGTTACCGCGCCCTCCGACGCCGAGCCGCCGCCGCCCGACGCCGACGATTCGCCCGCGCGCAGCCCGCACTCGCCGTCTGAGCAGAGGGGGCAGGCCTTGCGCGACGACGCGCGCTGCTGCACCTCGAGCCGCCGCGAGTCGTCCACCATGAGCTGCCAGCCGCGCGCCGTCGAGCGCGACTCGCGCGTGCCCGACGCCTGGCTCAGCCGCATCTGCCATGCGTCGAACGCCTCGGCGCTGCGAAGCGCCTCCGGCAGCTCGAGCAGCACCGCGTGATTGTGGCTGCGGTGGCCGCTCTTGTGCTCCAGCAAGAGCGCATGTTTGAGCGGCCGACCTGTGTAGTTCCTGAAGCGCGTCTGGCGCGTTGACAGGATCGAGGTGTCAGAGACCTCGATCGACTTCAGGGACCACGCCGCCAGCAACGCGGGGTCCATCGCCTCGAACATCGCGACCGAGAGGTCGTGCGGCACCGGCTTCACGAGGTCGTGGACCGCCTCGCGCACGTGCCACTCGAGTCGACCGGCGGCGTCCGGCAGCGGCCCTAGGCCGACTGCCGCCGCGCGCGCGGTCTCGATCAGCTGCTTGAGCAAGGCGCCCGCGGTGAGCTGGACGCCGTCGCCGGCCGCGGCGCGGGCCGCCGTAGCGACCACGCACGCCTTCGGCCGCTGCTTGCCGTTCAACGGGACCGTGTCGCCGACGTCGCGAGCACGGCAGATCCAAACGCCGCCCGAGCCGTCGGCGAGCCGCACCTCATACGGCTCGCCGGGCGAGGTCTCCGCAGCGCGCCAGAACACGGCCGCGTCCGAGAGCGAGTCGTCGGGCGCCGGGGATGCGCCGCCGCCCGCGCGCGCGCCATCGGCGCCGACGTCCGTGCGTTGCGCGTCCGACGTCACCAGCCGCAGGAACTTGTCCGCCGCCCGCGCGACTGCCGGGTCACTGCTCGTGATGAGGCCCGAGAGCGCCTGCACGAGGGCCGCGCGCACCTGGTCATCGGTGAACGATCGGACGACGATCGGGCTGCCGGCCGGCAGGTGCGCGCTGAGGAGGGACGGGGCGCCGAGCGTCTCGTCCTCGCTCAGCTCCTCGAGGTTCGACTGCGTGATGCCGTTGGTCGGCCCGGCGATCGCATCCGGCACGTTCGAGAGCAACTTCGAGCGGTTGATGCACATCAGCGTCTCGAGCCGCTGGGCGAACTCCGAGGGCTCGCCGAGGTCGACGGTGGCTGCGACGCCAGGCGTCGGCACGCCCGCGAGCGTGTACGCGCTCCGCAGCCAGCGGTCGTCCGTGAGGCGCGAGAGCGCTTGTGCAAGCGACTGCTCGTCCGCTCGGAGGTCGCGCTGCATCGCACTCATGCCGCCGTTCGCCTTGATCAGCTGCTCCAAGCCTGTGGCGTCGGTGTCCGCGTCGGGGGGGCGCAAGACCACACCCGGCGCGACCTCAACCGACGGGAGCATGCTCGAGAGGTGGGGCGACTCGCCGAAGTGCTGCGAGGTGCCCCACGACTTCCACTCCTTGTAAGAGCGCGTCTTGCCGTCGGCCATGAGCAGATCGTGCGCCTTCTGCTGCTTCTCGCGCGTGTCCGTCATCGGCAACGCCAAGCACCCGCCGAGGTGGCACATGTTTGCGAGCGTCGCCGCGTGCAGCTGCGTGTTCTCGGCGTACTCGCCGTGGTGGAAGTCCAGCTGCCCGGGGCAGACGTGGATGGTGCCGTTGAACGGCTTGCCCTGCTTGCCGAGCTTCACGGCCCAGCCGTTGCACTTCCGGCAGTACAGCAAGTTCTTGTCGCCACGCGGGTCTTTGCCGCTCGCCGCCGCTTTCGTCGTCGCCGGCACCGTGAACCGGCCGCCGTCGCTGACGGGGACGCCCCCGGGGCTGCCGGAAAGCGCACCGTGCCGAGCATCCTGCTCGGCGAGAGCCGCCTTGACGGCCGCTGCCGTCCGCTCAGCCTCGGCGGCCTTCTGCCGGACGGCCGCGCGCTCCTTCTTCCGCTTCGACGCCGACGTGCCGTCGCCAGTCGCCTTCGCCTCGCCGCCTGAACCGCCGCCGCCGCCGCCTGAACCGCCGCCGCCGCTGCCGCCACCGGCGCTCGGCGCGCTGGTGTCGGCCGCATCCTCAGCCGGCGGTTCATCCGCTGCTCCCGCGGGCGGGTCGCGCTGGCCCGCGCGCGACGGCTGGGCCTCCTTGAGCCGCAGCAGCCGCTCCGTCTCGATGGCCCGCTGCTTGTGTGCCTCCCAAAGCTTGTCGTCGTCCGCCTTCCGGTCGCCGAGCACCGTCGGGTAGTTCTCCGGGCATGGGAGGGCCACGCGGTCAGCCGGGTGGGCTGCGAGGTGCGCCTGCACGAGCTGGCCGGTGTCGACCGCGTCCATGTAGATGCCGACGTCGGCGTCCTTGAGCAGCTTGGCGCCGGCGGCGACCCACTTGCGCACGACCTCGCAGAACACCTCGTCCGCCATCTGCACGGTGTAGCCGTCCTTGCCCGACTTGATGTACTCCTCTTCGACGAGAGTCGAGAGCGGCTCCTCTGCGTTCTCTCCGATGTACGAGCCGATGAGCTTGCTGAGTGCTAGGCGGTTCTTCCGCCAGCGCTCCGGCACCATCGCCTTCGGAGGGGCGCGCGTGCGGCCGTTCTTGAGCCGGTTGTTCACGTGGAGCCGCTCCGAGAGGTTCTCGCGCTTGACCGCTAGAGCTGCCTCGTCGGACTCAAAATGCGTTTCCGCGCAACCGATGCCCTCGGGACCGTTCTCTGAGTGCGCCACACGGAGCTCGACGAGGTAGGCCGCCGTGATCGCGGTCATGTTGCAGCCCGCGTGCGCGAGCGCCGGTGACCTCGACGGCGGATCGGCGGTTAGCGCGAGCATCGACGTGTACGCCTCGAGCGCCGTTTCGCCGAACGCCAGGTTGACCATGCCCCCCGTCGACAGCCGCAGAGCGACGATCGCTTGCGCCCGCGTGTTCTCGAGAGGGATGCCCGACTTGGCCTTGGCGATGCGCTCACGCTCGTTGGAGGCAGCCATATCCTGCTGACGGAGCTTGCCCGCCTGAGCCGAGTAGCCAACTACCTCTCCTTTGACCTTGCTGCTGGCCGCGGCGCTGCCGAGCTTGATCTCGGCCACCGCCTCGGCGAGTACGGCCATGTTCGCCGCCAAGCCCGCTGTCGTGCCGACGAGCTCCGATGTCGCTTCCGCCGCTTGCCCGACCTGCTCTGCGATCGCCGAGTTGGACGGCGTGGTCTGCTGCTCTCCGACGCCGAAGTGGCCGTCGGAGATCACAGACGTCTCGTCGTCCGAGTCGACCTCGCCCGCGAAGGTACCGGTAGAGGCCGGCGTCCTCGCCGCCGCCGCCGCTCCCCCCACCGGCGTCCGCCACGCGCCCGCAGGCACGCGCGCCGCCGAAGTGACCGGCGTGTCGAGCGACTCGCGCCACACGCGTGCGTGCTCGCGGCACCGCGCCACCGCGTCCTCCCACGAGTTCAGCCGCTCGAGGTGGGGCGACGGGGAACCCGAGAATTCCTGGCGCCCGAACAGCGCGAGCGCGTAGTGGTTGGTGATCACAAAGCGCGGCCCGCGGCCGTGCGTGACAACGTAGTACTTGTGCGGGTACATCTTGCCGTAGCCGGGCACCTTGCGCACGTTCTCGAACGAGTAGTCGTAGACGGTGGTGACGTGCGGCTCGACTCGGCCCGAGCGGTACCAAGCCACGACGGGGGGGTCCCCGTCGCGGCGCGAGTCCAGCAGGTGGATGAGCGCGTCGGTCACGCCAGGGACCGGCTCCGGCGGCTGCGAGCCGCCGGTGCTCGGCGCCGGGACGGCCGGGCCGATTGACGTCGCAAACAGCGACGCCTGCGGGCTCGTCTCGGGGTTCGCTGGTGCCGTCGTCGTCGCAGTGCGAGCAGCAAGCGCTCCCGTGTTGAGAACCGCCGCGAGGCGCGACGACGAGTGCGCGAGGTCGTCCGCGGCGCCGCGGCGCTGCGCAGAGATGAAGCTGGCCTCCGAGCCGGCCGCTGGAGCCGGCGGGAAGATGCCGGCCGCAGCCCAACGTCCGTCGCCGCCGCCGCTCGCCGCCTCGGCCTCTGTGGGCGCTGGCGCAACGAACGCACTGCCGTGGCAGTCGATGTCGCCGCGGACTTCGGGACGACTCAGGAAGTCGAGCGCCTCAGGCGCGAGGTCTTTGCGTGCCGCCGGGCCTGGCGGTGCGCGGCGCACGGCGGGCGCGGCACCGGACGGCTCAGCCGCTTTGGTCCCGCCCGCCGGCGCGGAGCGCGCATGCGCCGCCTGCAGCGAGCTCGCACGCAGCCGCAGAGGGTCGACGACCGACGCATCCACGACCGACTGCCCCTCTTCCACGGCCAGGAGAGGTTGGTCCCGGCTGATGCCGTGACGCGTGACCTCCGGCCACGCGGAGGACGGCGGCGGGCCGAACTCCCATGACGAGAAGTCGGCGATGGGGAGCGTGTAGCGAAGGCCCGTCGCCGGGACGTACAGTTCCATGGCCGTGCCCTCGGACTCGAGCGCCATTCCGCGCACTTGCGCCGAGAAGTAGAAGTAGTTGTTCATCGTCGGCACCGCCGCACCATCGCGCAAGAGGACCTGCACGGTGATGCGCTGCCCCTCGACGAGGCGCGCCAGCGCGGGCGCAGACTCGCGCAGCGCAAGCACTTTCGGGTCGCGCTGCCAGCCGGGCCCGTTCCACGTCGGCCGCTGGGAGCCGACCGTGTATGAGGCGAAGCCGAGGCCCAGCTCAGCGCCGCATCGATCGTACTTTGGCGACCGCCCGTCCGGACCCACGTCGAGCCCCTTCGGCACCGGCGAGGCCGGCGCGCGTGCGCGCAGTTCGGCGATCTCCTCGCGCAGCGGCGTGATCGCTGCGTCGACTGCGAGCGCGACGGCGGCGTCGAGCTCCGAGCGGATCGCGCTCGAAGCGCGGTCGACTGCGCAGCCCCCGCAGTACCCCCCAAAACCCGGATCGTCTGGCGATGCCAGCCCGATCGCGAGCTTGGAGTGGCAAACGGCGCAGCCGACCGCGAGGACGCGGTCGGCGTAGGCGGCGACGCAGTCCGCGCAGAGCGAGGCCGACACCGGGCCGGGCTCGTCCTGGAGCGCGTGCGACGCCGCCCCATCTTCCGCCATCAGCGTGATCACCTCGACGTCGCCACCGCACATCGCCGCACGCCGGGTGCGCATGGTGGCCCCGAGAGAGGGGCCCGCCAGCGAATCCGGCATGGGGGCGGAGCGCGTCGGGTCGAACAGCCCGACGTGGACGCCCTCGCAGTCGCCCATACTGCCGCACCGAAACCACACGAAGGCGCCACGCAAGCGTTAACGCAGTCTATGGGAGGCGGGCGATGACTCTGCCCGCTCTCACCTGTGGTATGCTCTCCGGGGAGCACAGGGACCTCAAGGGGCCTCCCAACAACAACGGCGGTCGCAGACCGCCGCCTCTCCTCTGGGCGCGCCGCTCCAGTGACGGCACCACACGAAGCAGATACTTTCGTCAAGTGCCGTTTCCTTCGCCACGCTGCCCAGCTCCGATGACTGGGTGCGCGCTGCGC
>Ga0115568_10003231_pt1 | contig 11158 bp, 9 predicted proteins | sample COGITO_mtgs_1204_FD_87296 | JGI IMG/M metagenome (GOLD analysis project Ga0115568, IMG submission 87296) | Pelagic marine microbial communities from North Sea - COGITO_mtgs_120426 | ecosystem: Environmental > Aquatic > Marine > Epipelagic | place: Germany:Helgoland, sampling site Kabeltonne...
ATTGCTGCTGAATAGCATTACAGAGTTCTTGTCTAATGAATGTTCTAATGGTTGGATAGGATAAAATTATTCGGTTATCACAGTAAATCGGAGATTTAATTCCTGATGCCCAAGTGAATGGTGAATTGGGTTGAAGTTTGATCGCCTTGATTTGAAGCAAAAATTCTGCTACTTTTGACGCTGTTTCGGGTCTGAAAATCATAGCCGCAAATGTATAAAGTTTTTATAAACGATAAGCCTCTTTTTTTTCTTCAAAATCTTGAGGAGATTACTGTAGCGACTGGTTCTGGGGTAATAGAATTCGATGAGGAAATCGATTTAGAGGATTTATTTGATTTTCACGAGCATAATATGGTCACCATTGTTTTAGGTAATGAGCAGGATTGGAATCATTTCTGTGCAATGTTTTGCCTTGTTAAAGCCGCTGGAGGTCTCGTTCAGCGTGGAGCTGATTTTCTTTTTATTTACAGACATGATAAATGGGATTTGCCAAAGGGTAAAATTGAATTGGGCGAAACTGAACAAGATGCTGCAATTAGAGAAGTAGAGGAGGAATGCGGAATTCGACCTGCGCTATTACATCATTTAATCGATACTTTTCACACTTACTTCGATGCCGGTAAATGGATACTAAAAAGAACCTATTGGTACGCAATGGAATACAAAGGGATTGAGGAGCTAGCCCCACAAATAGAAGAAGGCATTACGAAAGTTGAGTGGATTCCAGCTAAACAATGGAATGTGGTTTTAGAAAATACGTACGGTTCCATTCAGGATGTACTTGATCAGTCTAGCTAATTTTTGATTCCGATATTAAATTTGTTCTCTGGTTCAAATTTTTTCTTTATTGCCCAAAATGTTCTATCGATGGTCGTGTATTCAGCACCTGGGCTCAAAGGAGCAGGACGGAGCGCGTTGGCGTCAACCATTTCACCTTGAGGTCCAATAAGGAAGTAGCTAGGTAGGGACCTCACCTTATAGTTTTCTAACAGTGCGATGTCACCGTTAAAATGGGCAAAATGCCAATCATAGTTAGGATTCTGAGCTAAGAAATGGGTTAAATCTTCTGCGTTTTCGTTTAAACAAATAGAAACGAATTCGATGTATTTTCCATATTTTTCTTTTAGCTCCGGAACAAGTAGTTTTTCTGCTAGCGCAGGAGTACTTTGGGTATGGAAGAAGTCGAGATAGATGTATTTTTGTTTGAATGTTTCTAAAGAAATTGTATCGAATTCGGTGGTGATTAAATTAAATTCAGGAGCAGCATAACCTTTTTCAAGCCGAGTTAACACATGTTTCAAGTTTTGTGCGAGTAATTTGTTCTCGTCAAACGGTGTAACAAGGACAGTGCTATCTAGAATGTGGGTCAAATTGCGTTTTGAATACCTGCCAGAATGATATTCTTCCATTATTCCTTTAATCATTATCAATTCTGCCAATTGAGGGTTTTCGTAATAATACTCTAATTGTAAAAGCGCTAAAAGCTTCGTGTAGCTTCCAAAATCATTAACAATAAATTCAGAAGCAACAAAACTAGACCGTCCCATCATGTTAAATGGGTTTTCAAAAAAATCAAATAGAAAGTACATGTAGTTCCCATTGGTGTATAAAATGGGTTTATTCTTGATGTATTTATTGAATAAACTTAATTTATTGCTTTTTAGATTTTCGATGCCACCAGCATATTGCTTATATCCAGCAATAGAATAGGTGATGTAGTTTTTGAAAAAAGTGTCAGAAATGTCAGTATACTCTTTTTCGCAACTCATTCTAAACTGATCGATTACTTGCAGACCTTCAGTTGATAAAATAATCTTGGCTAAGTTCCATGTAGAATCATCGTTATTTTCCTCAGGGCCAACATGTAGAAAATGATTGAGTCGTGATTCATAGTCAATTATTAGGGTATTGATGTCATTATTACTGAGACTATCCAAGATTAGCTGTGCCGTTTTGCCATTGTAATAGTCGTATTGATCTTCAGAAGGAAAATAAATGAAATAATCGCTGGTTTTCGGATCTAAGAATAAGGTTGCAGATTTATCTTGAATCTGTATAAATGTTTCTGTGATTTCCCCAATTTCAGAATTAAATTGAAAATTTCCATTTTCATCAATGATTGCGTTGTCTAGCTTTTCATAGGCTTGTGATAAGTAATCGGAGTACTTATTTAAATAAACGTGTTTACCTACAAAGCCTGGTGCTCTTCCGTGAACGGTAATATTTTTTGAATGAATGGAGAGCTGTGCGACGCAGCACAATAATATGATTAATGAAAACCTCATTAAATCTGTACATTATCTGGTAAGAACATAGATGGGTCACCGCCGTTAATAATGATCTCTCTAACGATGGTTGAGCTTAGGCCCGCAAATTCAGCTGACGTGGTTAAAAATAGGGTTTCGATTTCTGGCGCTAATTGGCTATTTAATTGCGCAATTGACTTTTCATATTCAAAGTCTAATGTGTTTCGTAATCCTCTTAAGATAAAGTGTGCTTTCATTTTTCTGCAATAATCTGTTGTGAGACCTTCAAAAGTATCAACTGAAATATGCGGATTGGTTACAAATGTTTGTTCCACATGCTTCATTCTTTCCGAAGAAGAAAAATGTGATTTTTTAGACGAATTGACGCCAATGGCCACAATTACTTTATCAAATAGACGAGAAGCACGTAAAATAAGGTCTTCGTGCCCTTTTGTAATTGGGTCAAATGAACCAGGAAAAACTGCAATTCGTTCCATAATATTTTATTCAAAGAATGAGAAATTAACCCTTCCGTACTGTCTGCACTCCAAAAATCGTTCCTCACTTTCAAAATTGACTTCCTTATCATGCTCAACGACTAATACTCCATTAGGTTTCAACAAGTCTTGTTTTAAAATTAATGAGGGTAGGCTTCCTATCTGTTCGTGCTTATAAGGTGGATCTGCAAAAATCACATCGTATTTTCCATAATGACCTGGAATAAATCGGAATACATCGGCTTTTAGTACTTGTATTGGCATAGTCATTTCAGATGCCTTTTCTGATATGAAACGGCAACTTAAGTTAGAAATGTCAACGGAAACAATGTTAGTGGCTCCCCTGGAACCAAATTCAAATGAAATATTTCCTGTGCCAGAAAACAGATCCAATACTTTTATTTCATTCATTTCGAACCAATTACCAAGAATATTAAAGAGACTTTCTTTTGCAAAATCAGTAGTTGGCCTTGCTTTAATTCCTTTAGGAGCTGTTATTCTTCTGCTTCTGTATTTGCCTGAAATTATACGCACACGTGTTGACGGATTACTTGATTAAAGTGGTGCATTTTGCTAAGTGGTATACAGCCTGGTTTTAAAGGAGCAGAATTGGCTTTTGTAATTTTTAGTTTTGGGAAGTATGTAACTAATTTTTTATAGATTTCGTGATCATTGTCTATCCAACCTGCAATATTAATTGCGCTCTTATTAACTACATTGAGTTGCTTCAGGGCATAAGTAATGTAATACAATAAATCTTCGACATTTTCATATGCGAAGCAATTAAACACTTTGAATTCATTGTTCTTCATGTGCATTAATTGAAAGTGCGTAGGGTGTATTTCAATCGTAACGATTGATTCGGTAGATCTGTTCAATTCAATAAATGCAGTAGACTGGTGTCCAATTCGAGCATTATTGAACAATTTAAAAATCCCTTCTTTTTCTTTTTCGAAAAGTAAATAGCAATTTTTTGCCTCTATTGTTTTTAAGGAATCAAAGGAGCAGATTGTATTTTCAATAGTTTCAAAATTGTAATTTAAATATTTCGAAAGATGATTTTCCTCAAAAAGCTGGTTAGGAATTAAAGTAGAATAGGGGTTAATTAGATTAATATGCACATTTTCAAATCCAGATTTGTTCAGACTGGTTTCAGCAATGGCTTGTTCTATGCCTGTTGCTTCCTTTTCGCAAGCCCAAATAATTTCTTTGGAAATAGGATTATAAACGACGGCTTTAAAAAGACCAAAACCACATTCAATATTGAGGTGGTTTTCATTGCTGTCTTTAAAATCAGATTCAGTATTTTCAAACAGCAATTGCTGCATTAGTCTCGCCAGTTACCTTCTGTATGATGCTTGGTTAAGTCTCCTACAATTAATGTGTCTCTTCTTAGGAAAGGGTCAAATGGTTTTGGATCGAATACTTTAAAAACATGCTTTGCCTGCGCAGAGTCGCCAATATTTGCCGAGTAAACTTCAAACTCTCCTTCTTTTAATCTTTTGGACCAAAGTGAGCCAATTTCAAATGAAAATTTACGTTTATCAATGTTGCTCATTGGAGAAACATTCACATCCCATTCCTCACATTTGCAAATATGATATCCATTAAAAATAAAATCCATCGCTGGTATTTCTATGGTGTCTCGAGTGATTAAACCAAGTTTAACTGCCTCATCTTCGTCGATTCTTTCCATTGCCCTATTTCCTTCATCAGTATTTGGGTCAATTCCTAAACTATCCGCCTGTACAAGTGACATACGGTCATCTGGGATTGCTCTTTCATCACACAACGAGGTGATATACGGAACGGTTCCGGTCGTTAAGAATGACTCCAATTCTTGCTTGCTGCTACTGTAACGCTGATAGGTTTTTCTAAATGCAACTTCTACATCTCTGATATCCAGCAGCGCTTGTTTAACACTTGTATTGTATGCCATGTATTCTTCTTCCAAGTCAAGCCGTTCTTTTATGGATTCATAATTCATAAACGCGTACCAAATACAAACGCCAATTAAAGCCGGAATTAGAATAAATTTAGATTTTCGTTTGAAGACACCCATCACGTTGAAAATCATTAAAATCCCCATAAGTAGTAATGCCAATCCGCCAAAAACAAATTCAGACGTTTGTTGAACTTGTGTGGCTTCATCTGTACTTAACCCCATAATTAGCATCACTAGACCAGTAATGGTGAAAATTGCAGGAAAAACAAATTTTCCAGCATTGTGCATTATTTTATCGTATCCATCCATATCTCAACCGCTTTTTGAAGCGTTACAAAACTACAATTTTTTTCATATTGAAATTGTTTAAGCAAAAAAATCAAAACGAATAATTGTACTTCGTTATTTTCAGCTAATTTCAAGCAGCTATTTATCGATTTAAGATGCATGAAGGAATACAATTCCACAGAAATAACGATTCGATTCAAGAAGATATTGCAGGCTTATTTCTTACATCAGCCAACTGCGGAACAATCTAAGCTGTTTTCCGCACTGAGTGAGTTCCTATTTCAGGATCCTAACAGATCGGTTTTTTTAGTCAAAGGTTATGCCGGAACAGGTAAAACTTCTGCCGTTGGTGCTTTGGTAAAAACGATGCCTGAGTTTAATACAAAAACAGTTTTATTGGCACCAACAGGAAGAGCGGCTAAGGTAATGTCAAATTACGCTTGTAAACCAGCCTCTACGATACATAGGAAGCTCTATTTTAAAACCAGTAAGGGAGGAGCAAATTATTTTGCTCTGATGAAAAACTTACACAAGAATACGCTTTTCATTGTTGATGAGGCGTCCATGATATCTGTAAAAAGAGGAGTGAAAAATCCATTTGAAGAAGAGCGAAGTATTTTAGATGATTTGATCAAATACGTTTATCAAGGAGATGGATGTAAGCTATTGTTAGTGGGGGATGTTGCTCAATTGCCACCTGTTATGGAAGAACAAAGTTATGCGTTAGATTCAGCTTATCTCAGAAAAAGGTACGCTGTGCCGGTAGTTGAAATTGTGCTAACAGAAGTAATGCGACAATTGAAGGAGTCGGGGATACTGTTTAATTCGTTTCAAATCAGGTCCCAGCAAAATCAGTTGATTGAAACAAAAGAAGGAACGGTTACATTCCCTTCGCTTAAAACAGAACCGTTTAAAGACATAATTAAGATTTCAGGTTATGAATTAGAAGATGAGTTAGACATTAATTTGGGAACCAAAGGGGTTGAAAATTGCGTAGTAATAACACGATCAAACAAAAGGGCTAATCAATTTAATCAGCAAATTAGAACACGGATATTATGGCATGAAGATGAGATTAGTACTGGAGATATTTTAATGGTAGTAAAAAATAATTACACATGGCTCAATGAAGAATCTAAGGCCGGTTTCATCGCAAATGGAGATACCATTGAAGTATTAAAAATTGTTGCTTTCGAAGACTTATATCAGCGTAGATTTGCTAATGTCATTTGCAGATTGGTTGATTATCCAGACGAATCTAATCTGGAGGTGAAGCTATTATTGGATACCATAATGATTGATGGTCCTAATTTACCAAGAGATGAAATGAAGGCATTTTTTCATGAAGTTGAAAATGACTACATGGAGTTTTCTAACAGGAAACAAAGGATTAAAAAAGTTTTGGATAATCCATATTTCAATGCTTTACAAGTTAAGTTTGCCTATGCCGTTACTTGTCATAAATCTCAAGGAGGCCAGTGGCCAGTGGTATTTATTGATCAGGGTTATATAACGGAAGAATTATTGAATAAAGAATATTTAAGATGGTTATATACGGCAATTACGCGTGCTCAGGAGAAAGTGTACCTCATTAATTTTCATGCCTCATTTTTTCCAGAAGAGCAATCGGATTAATTTCCTGTAAACTGTTCAAAAATAGAGTGGTCAAATGCCATTTTTCCGTTACAGTTGACATTGATTTGTGTCTTTAGTTTGCCTATTCTTTGCAGGCATAGCTCTTGAGCGTTTTTTGGCAGTGAATGCATGCACTGCCTTTTAATTTCATTTAAAATTTCTTGAAATAAATAATAAGAACGCAATGCACTAAGCACTTCGTTTCCCGTTACATTATTTTTTTTAAATAAGTATTTTATTTCTTCTTTTTCATGGATATTACTTTTAACAGGGTCTGTATATGAATTAATATCTATGTACAGATTGCTATCGAGAAAATAGATGTGGATTTTACTTATCCTAAGGTCTGAGAACATCTTGCTTTCTTTCATCCTTTTCTTGTCTGCTTGACTGCTTCCCGGATAGGAGTCGATATAGTCCATTTTTGAAGCCTCAATTCCGTTTTCAGTCTGAATACCTATTCCATTCCCCCGAATTGATGCATATGTAGTGGTTGCTGGCAAGCTCATTTTAAGAGCAATCCGTTTCAGCTGGAATTGCTGAAATGCGTCTAAAGAGAAATCAGATAAGGTAAAACAATCGGATTTGAATTCATCTTTCAATTTCAAATCAAATTCATTGAAAAATCTATCAATGGTTTTACCTGGAGTAACATTAATATGAAGTTGTACTTCATCTACGTTTTTTGCCATGGGTAAATTTCCAATCGCAATTAACTTAATTGTGAATTTATCTTTCGAAGTTTCGTCGCTGAACTTAAAATCTTGTGTGATGGCATTAAAAATGGATCCATCTTCGTACAAAAACACGTCCCCAATTCTCTTAAATGACAATTGTTTTTCTCCGAGGTTACTCTTCATTTTTTTGAGTTCACTTTCCCACACGAACTGTTTTTCTTCGGCAATTTTCAAATCAAATTCTACCTTCTCCAGTTTCTTTTGGTACAACCTTATTTTTTGATTAGCTCTGGCTATTTTATCTTCATGTTTAGCTATTTTTTTCTTTTTGCTTTTAGAAGAACTTCTTTTTATTCCGATGATGGCTTCTTCGTTTTTATTAATCGTTTGATTGGCTGCTAAAAGCGTGCTGTTAATAGTTGCTATTTTATTGATTAAACCAGAATTACCTTTTGTTTTTTCGTTGAGTAGGTCGATTTTATGCTGAACTTCTGCTAGTAATGTGAAATATGTTTTTCCGCCAGAAAAAGTGGTATCAGGCGAAAGCTCTTTGGTAAGATTATTTGCAAACAGGAGGTAAGAAACATTATTGTTTTTTATAACAACGGTAGTTTGATGTTTCGAGTTAAACCCCCAGATACTGAGATGGAGATTTGTTGTTTGTTTGTTGCCTAGAAGCTGAAATGCTTTTTCAGGTGTTTGAATAATCTGAATTTGATTTGGGTTAGGGCTAATCTTGGTCTGATAAGTAAAAAGTCCAATTCCTTTAGGTTTTCCATTGTCTTTTTCTCTAAGCAAACCGGCAGTGCCGCTTCCGTCTCCTGCTGCCAATAGTGTATTTTGAAAGTCCAAATTTTTTCCACCTAACATTAAAAAGTAGTCCAAGGCTTTTTCTTGTGTATATAAATCAATGGATTTATGGTAGGCGTCAAGTATTTGTTGTTGGTCTTTTATACTGTAGATTCCAATACTATTTATAAAAGCTATTTTTTCATTCATAGAAAATCCAGGATTAAACAGCTTTAGAATTTTAGGAAGCACTTCAAGTTTTTGATTACGAATTCGGGTTGCATTTTCTGGTAACGATTGAAGTAATTTATCCATAAACAGTTTAAAGATCCGATCGGTATGAAGTGTATTTGTTTTTGGAATAGATTGGCTGAGTTCATTTTGCAACGCATACAATGCCATTTTTGTGGCCAATTCTGAGAGCAACCCTGGTGACACATTGCCAAATCCTTGAATATTTAATTCCAGTAGTGAAGGTTCATAGATGATTTGTTCTTCAATATCGTCATAGATTACCTTATTCTTATAAATAATCGAATCGCCTTTAAAATGAACAAGGTCTGAAAGATTCCGCTTGAGTACAGGACTCTTCATAATCACATGATAAAGAAATGCCTTCTCTTCAGGTGTCAGAAGCGTAGGCCCAGCTTTTGCGTGAATGGATAAAAGCAATGATATAATCAGTAGTAATTTTTTCATGTCTTGGACGAAGCCTACATAATTTAAATTTTATTTCATCAATTAGTTACATTAGAAATACACTTAGCTATAAATTGTTGAATTAGATATTTTTAATGCGTGCGTCTTTAAGGGAATATTTTTTGTTAAAAATCAGGTGAAGGCTCAGTCCTCTGAATAGCATCCAGCCGGCAAAAGCTCCCCAAATACTAAATAGATTGGGATAAAATTGATTGAACCCAATTAATAATGGCAAGAAAATTCCAAATGTGCCAAGCAGCAAACTGTTTCTAAGCGCTTTGGCTTCTCCTAAACCTTTGAATATGCCGTCGTAACTGAAGGCGATAGAGTTAAATGGTTGCATGACGATTATGATCCAGAAAAATGAATAGAAAATGGTTTTAACGTTTAAATCTTCAGTAAATAGATCTCCTAACACTAGATAGGATACTAGGTAGATTAAAGCAAGTCCTATGCCAATCATTCCATTTATTTTCAGCAAATCATTTCTTAATCGGACTAATTTTTTAAAACTCCCTTCGCCAAGTAATTTTCCAGCTATTGCGTTTCCAGCATTAGAAAATCCATCAATGAAATAAGAAGAAAATAACCAAATATTAATTCCAATAGCATAAGCTGCTAAGGACCCTTCTTGTAATTCCTCGTAATTATTGGCAAATCTAAGAGCGATAATAAAGGTTCCGCTTACTGCAATGGTTCGAATAAACATATTTAGGAAAATGATAAGCATGTTTTTGAGCTCATGAATTTTTTTCTTAATATAAAAAAGACTGAATGGTGTTCTTTTCTGAATAAAGAAAACACAAAGAGCTGTCATTAAAACCTGAGAAATCACACTGGCCCAAGCTGCTCCAGCCACACCATATGCTGGGATTGATCCTATGCCGTTAACAAGTAACAAATCAAGAATCAAATTTAGAGTGCCGCCTATTAAGCTAATGATCATTGCCCAAGAGGTGTCCTGAAGACCTCGGAAGATTCCAAATGCGCAGGCAATAAATAGGGAGAACGGTAATCCAATTGCTCGAATACAATAATAAATGTTCGCCTGTTGAACAATCACAGCATTAGACTTGGCATAAAGAAAATTACTGATGGGTAAGTAAAAATAAGCGGTGAGCAGCCAAGCTGCAATTCCTAAAAAAATGCTTGCAAAAAGAGCTACAGGAATCAAAGATCGAATTTGATCTATCTTCCCTTTGCCCAGGTATTGTGAGGTAATTGCAGATACTGCTGTTCTTAATTGTGCAAGGCTCCATACCAATAGCGAAATTAAACCTGCAGCCAGACCAACTCCTCCTTGAGCTTCTGTCGCATTTTCTGATACTCTACCAATGATTGCCATGTCGGTCATTCCAATAATTGGTTCAACCACATTAAACAGTATGGCTGGTATTGCTAGACGGTAAATTTCTTTGAAGGAAACTCTTTCCATAATCGCGAAGTTAGAAAAGTGAACGAATACAGTTGTAACTAAATGTTAATATTAAGGTTGATATAGGGATGATTATTATCTCAATAATTGGCAATATCTTATTTGCTAAAGAGTTAATTGAATAGGTTTGCTACAATGCCAGTAATCTTGAATTATACGCGTACAATTATTCGTGCCTTTTTGGTGGGTTTAATGATAAATATGTTCAGTGTTCAAGCACAAGAGAATGCCGTCATTAATGCGTCACAAAGCGTACCGTTTAGTAAATCAAGGAATGTAACTAAGCTGGCTAAAGAGCTAACGGGGCATCTAAGGAATGAAGAAGATAAGGCACTGGCAGTTTATACTTGGGTAATCCATAACATTAAGTATGATGTTGATCAAATGACTTTGAGTAAAGTCAAAGAGCAGTCCATTCAAAAAACATTAAGAAGTCGAAAAGGTGTTTGTATGCATTATGCTCAATTGTTGAATGAATTGTATCTAGAAGCGGGTATAAAATGTGAAAAAATTGACGGCAATGTAGATAGAGATTTATGGGCTCATGTGCATTCTAGTGCGTATCATGTTTCAGATCACTCATGGAATGGAATCCAAATAAATGGAGTTTGGCAGTTAGTAGATGCTACTTTTGATGCGGGTTATGTTTCGACTAGAGAGCGGAAGTTGGCTGCTCTTTTAAAACGAGTTCTTGGGATTCCGTATGTTCGATATAAGTTAGCCTTTATTCAAGAACCGACTTACCATAGATACAATATGGTTCCAGATGAAATGATCATAGATCATTTGCCAGATGCTCCATTTTGGCAACTGTTGCATGTTCCGATGTCAATAGACACATTCAGATTGACTATGACAGAAAAAAAACGGTATATGCGATCAAGACCGAAGACCAGGAGTTTCTTCAATTTTGAAGAAAAGATAAATCAATATCGTTTTGATGAATA
>Ga0115568_10003266_pt1 | contig 11102 bp, 7 predicted proteins | sample COGITO_mtgs_1204_FD_87296 | JGI IMG/M metagenome (GOLD analysis project Ga0115568, IMG submission 87296) | Pelagic marine microbial communities from North Sea - COGITO_mtgs_120426 | ecosystem: Environmental > Aquatic > Marine > Epipelagic | place: Germany:Helgoland, sampling site Kabeltonne...
GCATGAAAAGTACCTTCTCCACCTGTAAAACCTTGAACGATTACTTTCGAATCTTTATTTACCAAAACACTCATATCAGAATCTGTTTATTTATTCGCCGCTAATTTAGTAATTCAGATGAATTAACGGGTAATGATTTGTAGTATTATCAAGCCATTTGTTGTGGGTTAACGATAAATATGTGTATCGTTAAAACCCCCATTTTTTCTCGCGAATAGAATACATACTGAAAGAAAATTTTAACGCAGGTACTGCTTTACCGAAATTAGAATCTCCAATTACAAAGTAATATCCCAATCTAAATCGCTGACGTTGTATCCTAAATGACCTTACAACTCCTGCGAAAGCTTCTTTGTAAAAATAATTGTATTCCTTAATGTAAAGTGCACCTCCACCAGCACTGAATGTAATGCCCGTTTTCTTTAAAAAAGGTATGTTATTAATAAGCGCACCATTAAAATGATGCAAATAATGGAGTTCGAAATAGAGATCGCGGGCTAATAAGGTAGTATCTTGTAGTTGGAATGACCACATTGGGCTAGAAAAAAAGAAACGGTCTCCACGTGGGAATATTTTTTCGTCTGTATAAGTAATGGTGTTCGTGTTGATAAACTTCCCCCCTTTTATTTTGTAGGTAGAAGTACCTAACGATCGGACTTTCACATCCTGTCGCACAGACATGGCTAAGTACGTAAAATCCACATCGCTTTTTAATAAATTCTTAAATCCATGTTCTATGTAAAAACTGAATTGCGGCCATTTGCTACCTAGGACCACTTTTCGATGTGGTTCTCGAACGTATTTCTGAAAGGGAGTGTAATGAAAAGATAAGGTTCCTAATAAGGCTTGATTGGTTTCAAAATCTAAGGGCTCGTTATTTGGAACCACAGTATCCGTAAATGCGCTAAACTCATATCCGATTAGTGGTCGACGTTCTAGAAAAGATCCTTCAATGTTGATGTAAAAACCATTAAAAAGCTCAGTTCGTGTTTCTAAAGTTCCAAAAATTTGATCCACCCAATTGGCTCTGTTAAAGAGACTGTAGACGCCATCGTTGTACGTAAACATATCAAACTCCCGACCTGCAGCTCCAGAAATTTTAGTCTGCCGGTAGGGGTTGTGTAGATAACTGAAATAAAAATCGCCTTTCACATCCTTATTTCGAATGCCAATATCTACTTCGGGATTGATAATTAAAGCTCGTTCATTTTCCCATTTTTTGTAATACCATAAATATGGTCCATATCGGTAGCCTCCTATATCGAATAACTTTACCCAATCGGTAATTGAGCCAAATTCCAGTTGCGATTTTTTTGCACGATTTCTATGACCAACGCCATCCCACATGATCCTGGCTAACGTAATTTTATTAGCTGCTTTATCAATCGAATCTAAATAGTGTTCGCTGGTTTCAACTGCTTCAATGCTGTCTTTTATAGCTAAAATCCGTTGTTCTTCTTCTGTCAGCGGTTTAGGCCTCATTTTTGACCAATAAGAAGAGTCTCTTTCAAAAGCTTCTTTGGAAACGGCCCCCAACTCATTCCCGAAAAATCGTTTGGGGAATTCTGGATTCAAAATAAATTCCGTGTAATCAACTTGCGTATTTCCTTTAAAAGATTGTCGTCCCATGCGCGTGTGGTAATTAAACTCTTGTGAAACAACACCCCATGTACTGTCTGCTATTTCTTTAAAAACCTGTTGTATCCTGAAATGATCGTAAAAGAGTAATCCGCCTTTGGGCAATTCTAAGTCTACTTGGGCAAGGTTGTAAATTTGGTCCGTTATCCACAAGAAGCCGGTAACCGTAGTATTTCCTTTTTTTCGAGGCGTAACTTTAATTTTATAGACAAAACGATTCGAATCATCCATGGTTTGACTTACCAGTTTGAACTTGTAAGAGAGCACGGAAGTAGCATTTAAAGGCGAAATAAATGGTCCTTCTGCCAACGTACTTGCAGACACTAAACCGTTATACCAATCCATATCTTCCTCTGTAGTAGATAGGTAATACAATCCCTTTTCGCTTCCGTATTTTTTGTAGGCATTTTTAATTTCTTTCAATTTGTTTGGAAATTCAAAATGGCTGGTGATTTGAGTTTCAACTAGATTGACGCTGTTAGCAAGCTTTTTATCTTGCTCTCTTTTTTCTTTGAAGGGGTCGTAATTTTGCGCATCTACTTTTTCATTTACAGAATCAGGATTTGCTTTCTTTTTTTTAGATTTTTCGTTTCTTTTTTTTCTTTCCTCTTCCGTAATTACTTCTTTCGCTTTGATATAGACTTCCCGTGTTATGGATTGAATACTTCCTTGGTTTTGCTTTCTCCTTGCGATTGCTTTGGCCATGATTGCATAAGCGGGATCTCTTCGATTTTTTTTAATAACCACTTCGTTTAATACATCAGCAGGCTGTAGCCAAATGTTTTTTACCAACACTTGATTTTGTTTGGTTAGAAAAACTTGAACTGTCTTTTGCTGAAAGCCCATCAAGTCAAAAACCAATTCGTAATCTCCAGGGTCTAGTTTTAATGAATACCGACCGTCAATGTCTGTTTCTGTTCTCTCGGCCATGTGTTTTACATAAACCGTTACAAACGGAATCGGAACATTATTAGCGTCTTGAACAAAACCATTAATGACTTGTCCATCGACTACTAGGGATAAACAAGCAATAATAAAGATCAACACGGTTTTTTTGAACTGCATCTAATCTTATTAAACAACTTTTGAAAAAAAATATTTCATCTGTGCATTTTTATAGCCTAAAGCTTCTCAAAATTACAAATGTTTTACTCTTCTGCATTAAGATTATTATGAGTGGCGATTAGTTGCTACTTATAACGATAATAGTTTCTAACTTTGTTCTCCTTGAAAAAAGCAACTACCATATGTGCAATAGCGACACCAGCGGGTATCGGTGGTATAGCCGTTATTAGAATTTCTGGACCTGATGCAGGTTCGGTCGTTGATCAAATTTTTTCTAAATCTACCGCAGAATTAACAAGTCATATGGCTTGTTTCGGACTTATCAAAGATCAGGAAGTGCTCATTGATGAAGTAATCGTTACCTTTTTCAAAGGGCCCAATTCTTTCACAGGTGAGGATGTTTTAGAGATTTCTTGTCATGGATCAATCTTTATTCAAAATAAAATCATTCAACTTTTACTTCAAAACGGTGCAACCATGGCTGGACCCGGTGAATTTACGCAACGTGCATTTTTAAATGGCAAGTTGGATTTATCTCAAGCCGAAGCAGTTGCTGATTTGATTCAATCTCAGTCAACAGGTGCGCATGAATTAGCCATGAAGCAACTGCGAGGTGGATTCAGTAAAGAGATAGACCTGCTCCGTGAAGAACTTATCAATTTTGCTTCATTGATTGAGTTGGAACTTGACTTTAGTGAGGAGGATGTAGAATTTGCTGATCGGACACAGCTACTTAATTTGACAGATAAAATTGGCACTTATTTGAATCGATTAATTGACTCTTTTGAAATGGGAAATGCCATTAAGCAAGGAGTAGCGGTTGCCATTGTAGGTGTACCTAATGTCGGTAAATCAACGTTGTTAAATGCTTTATTGAATGAAAATCGGGCGATCGTTTCTTCCATTGCCGGAACCACTCGAGATACCATCGAAGATCAAGTTAATATCAATGGTATCGTTTTTCGATTCATAGATACTGCAGGGATAAGAAGCACTTCGGATCAGATAGAAACGATGGGAATTACCAAAACATTTGAAAAGATTGAAGAAGCACAAATAGTACTGCATCTGATTGATGCGAACGATCAAGATCTGGATACGACAAAACGATTTGTGGCGCAATTTGCAACAGATCCAAAAACAGAAAATAAAAAGCTGATTTTAGTAATCAACAAAACCGACTTGTACGACAAGGATTTAGCTGAATTAGATGGTGCTTTTAGCAATTACAAAGCGAAAACGCAAATCTCTGCTAAAAATGGTTACAACTTAGATCAATTAAGAGCTTTACTTTTGGATTATATTTCTAGTCGTACAGACGCAGATGCAACGGTAGTTACTTCACAACGGCATTACGACATTCTTACTCGCTGCTCGAATTCACTGGCAACAGTTCGGTCAGGATTAGATGAGGGCATTTCAGGCGATCTGCTGGCCATGGACATCCGGGAAGCGTTGTTCCAGCTGGGCACCATTACGGGTGCTATTTCAACGGATGACCTGCTGGGAAACATCTTCGCTAATTTTTGTATTGGAAAATAACTTTCCGCAATTGTATATTCGGTGAGTCTGAATTATCTATCGGTAGTGGCTATGCCAAATTTCTGTTCTAATTTTATAGAAAACTCTTACTTATGAAAACTTTAGAACCTATTATTTTCCTACTTGCAATAATCTTTGGATGTACATGCAAGACCTATTCCGCTAACGACCTTGTGCTCACAGATGCTAAATTACAGTCTTATGACTTGACTTACCAAAGAATGCCACTTTCTCAAGGTCAAGGATTAACTTTTAAAGCCTATTGCAGCAACGTTGGAAGTTTTGACCACACAGGTGTATACGTGAATCTGAAAATCATTAATTCATTCAACGATACCATATACGACAACAACAGCGCGACAATATCAGTGCTGAATAGCTCGACAGATAGCGTTGAAATTAATACTCCTTTTAACGCGTCTGATCCAGGGAGGTATACCTTTTTGTATACCATGTATCAAGATAGTATTGATGATAACCCCTCAAATAACATTGTTTCTATCAAACAAGACATCATGGAACATTTGTTTCAGAGAGATGACGGCAATTATACGGGGAACAATTCTTGGATGGGAAGCTCTTCTTACAGCGAAATAGGAAACTTATATGAGTTTCTGAGTCCGTGCATCATTACTTCTGCTTCGGTTGTGATTGATGCAAATACAGATCCAGGTGCATTGATTTTTTTCAGCATCTACGATTATTCTTTGAACATTGTCGGGATGACAGCAGATTACATCGTTACAGCAGACGATTTAGGAGATACTGTGACATTATCTTTTATAGATCCGGTGGTGGTCTCTTCATTGGAGTATTATACAATCAATGTGTGTAATTATGGAAGTAGTCTGCTTTTAACCCAAATGGCCCAGTCAGCACCTGATTTAACTTCCTTTTTTGTTGATGATATGCTGAACTGGTATTTTATAGCAACTGTTCCTATGGTTCGGATTAATACAGATGAAAGCCAAAACGCCTTGATTGAGTTTGAAGCACCGCAATGGACACTATACCCAAATCCAAGCAGTAGCGAAATTCATATCGTAAAATCATCACCTGACGCAGAACGGTTAGAGATAAGGAACCTCTTGGGGGAGGTAGTTCATAATGAAACTATTTTTAATAGCAAATCCATAAACATTGCACATCTAAAAAGTGCCACTTATCTCGTAACAGTTGGTGGACAAACAAGAAAGCTAATTAAGCAATAAGGAGCATCTATAACGGGGTAGTTGAATGCTAGAATTCCAATTTAAGTTTAGATAAAACGGAATTTGTAAGCGTGAAAACAGATTTAAAGGAAGTGTTGGAATTATTAAACGATTCTAAATACAATTAAAATCTCAGCGATTGTGCTGATTGGTGCGTGATCGTATGCTTTGTTTTTGAATTTGAAATCTCCGATGCCTCAAAAAATAATCAATTTGATGAAAAAGAAATTGATTTAAACAAATATATTTACACATTTTCGTTGTACGTCTTTTTTTTGTCTTTTATCGACATTTATTGTTCGGTAACTGACATCTATATATTATTTAAATACTATTTTCAGGCTCAATAAAAATCGCGAATGAGTAAAAAAAAGGTTGTCATTATTGGGGGAGGTGTGGCAGGAATGAGTGCTGCACATGAATTAATAGAAAGAGGTTACGACATAGAAGTTTATGACCGGAATGAAACCTATGTAGGTGGAAAAGCAAGAAGTATTGATTATTATGGAGAAAACAGAAAACTTGGTGCGGATGGAAATGTGCATACAGCATATGAAACGCCGCTTCCTAGTGAACATGGATTTCGTTTCTTTCCTGGTTTTTACAAACACGTAACAGACACCATGAAGCGGATTCCGTTTGAAGAGAATGGAAAAACAAAAACCGTTTTTGATAACTTGACACCTACTTCTTATATCATGATTGCTCGGTATGATGCGAACCCAATTATAACGGCTGCATCTTTTCCGAAAAGTAAAAAAGACTTGGAGGTTATTATTAACTCCATGATTCATACAGATATTGGTTTTGATGCAGGTGAAATCAAATTTTTCACACATCGATTGTGGCAATTACTAACCAGCTGTAATAAAAGAAAAAACAACGATTACGAACGGTTAGGATGGTGGCAATTTTTACAAGCGGATGGTGCAAGTCAAGCGTACCAAAGTCTTTTAGTTGAGGGGTTAACACGCACCTTAGTAGCCGCCAAAGCAGAACAAGCCAGTACAAAAACTGGTGGAAACATCTTTTTGCAACTGATCTATTGCATGACGGATCCTTCAATTAATACGGATTGCGTTTTAAACGGCCCAACCAATGACAAGTGGCTCAATCCTTGGTTGAAATTTCTTACCGAGAAAGGAGTCAAATACCACAAAGGCTATGAAGCCACCAAAATCAATATCGACAAAAGCGAATCTAGAATTGCGGGAGTAACCGTTACAAAAGTTGGAGAAAAGGGAAATGAGCAAGAATTAACCGGTGATTATTACATTTTGGCTACTCCTGTTGAACGAGCAGCACAGTTGATGTCTAAAGAAATGATAGCTGTTGACCATACCTTTCAGTACATTAAAGACCTTTCTCAAAGCGTCAGTTGGATGAACGGATTGCAATTCTTCATTAATACGGACATTTCAATTAATAAAGGACATGTAATTTGCAGCGATAGTGAATGGGCACTCACCTGTATTTCTCAAATACAATTTTGGAAAAATTATGACCTTTCTGATAAAGGTGATGGCACGATAAAAGGTGTGCTTAGTGTTGATATTAGCGATTGGCAAACAAAAGGAAGCATAACTACTTCTTCTGAAGCGGACAACTTAACCAACTTTAATGATATCAAAAAGGAAGTTTGGGCTCAGCTAAAAAAGAGTTTAACCATTGACGGAAAACCAATGCTAGAAGACAGCATGGTCGTTGATTGGTATCTTGATAGAGACATTAAGACCAAAGAGGCCTGGGATATTTATGTAAGCAATCGAAAAACAGCTGGCACTTTTAATGAGTCAGAAGAAAGTGAAGAGCCTGCTTTAGAAAACTTAGAACCCTTACTTGTAAATAACACCAATACTTGGGGACTTAGGCCGAATGCAAATTCTTATTTTAAAAACCTCTTTATTGCCGGAGATTATGTACGATCCAATACAGATTTAGCGACCATGGAAGGAGCTAATGAATCTGCTAGAAGAGCCGTCAATTGCTTATTAGATGAAGACAATAGCGACCGTTCTGAGTGTAAAATATGGGATTTGCACGAACCGCTTCTTTTTCGACCGTTAAAATGGTACGATGAAATGAGATGGGGAAAAGGACTTCCGTGGACCGAAAAATTACCTTGGTGGCTAAAAGGATTTATGGCGTTCTGGACTGTATTCTGTTTTGTCGAAGGGCTTTTTGCGCTTCTTATTAAAAAGCGTTTCAAAGACCACGGTGATTTAAAAGCAGACAGTCGAAGAAAATGGTTTATTCTATGCAGTATGGGAGTCGCAGTCGGCTTTCTAGTTGTGAGCGCATGGAAGTTCCCCGGGTGGCACAGCGCAGCTTTGTGGGGCTTTGGGTTTTCTGGAATCTATTTCGCCTACGCGTTTATCTTTCGTGACAAGTTAATGCTGCGTTTTGTTCTGTTTGGTATAGCGGCTGGATTAACAGAACTCATAGCCGACTATTGGTTGGTACACGTTACAGAAACCTTGTTTTATCCTACAGGAGAACCCATGCTTTTTGCTTCTCCATCTTACATGCCATTTAGCTGGCTTGTGGTACTCATTCAAATTGGATATCTCGGTTTTCTAATCAATAAGAAATACAGTCTGTTAACTTCATCAATTGCTGTTGGAATTATGGGCTGCATTATAATTCCTGTATACGAATACTTCGCGATAGGCGCTGGATGGTGGTCGTATGAGAATTGCGTTATGTGGGGGTCGGTACCCGCGTATATATTTGTTGCTGAAGGATTACTTATGCTTTCCATTCCTGAGTTATTTAACCGCTGTGAAAATGCCTCTCTAAAATGGATTCCAGTTTTAGGTATTATTCAAGGTTTAATCATGTGGTTAGCATGCATAATAGCGTTTAACTTAATCGGTTAATTTTTGTCTATGAAAAAGTTGTTGCTAAAATTTATACCTAATCAATACAAAAATGATGTTGAAGTGCTCCGTAAAGCACGATTATTTGTAAGGATTAGTTTTGTTACCAGTTTTTTTTCGACATTCTATTTGATACCTGTATCTGTGTATGGGATGCCCCATCTTTTTTATGCGATGTTATTTAATGTAGTTGGATTTTTACTCCTCCCATTCATTTTTAGGTTGGATAAAATTTCTTATAAAATAATGGCGAATGCCTATATATTCATTGGGGCCAGTGGAGTGATTTATTGCGTATTCTATACTGGCGGCTTGGTTTCCAGTGTCCTTCCTTGGTTAGCTGTTTTGCCGATAGCATCGTTGATGTTAATTGACAAAAAAAGTGCTTGGATTTGGACAACGATTACCTACTTGTGCATTACAACAATTGGCATATTAAAACTGTACGGTTATGAATTTGGCAATGATTACAATTTAGTGGACTCTAATAATCAATATGTAGTCGTGTTAATGAATACAACTAATCTAAATGGCTTAGGTTTATTAGTATTCTTAATTGCTTTAGTATTCGAAAATACACGAGCTACGGCATTAAACACATTAGAATATCAAAAAAAGTTACTAGCAGAAAAGCATACGGAAATAACCGACAGTATCAATTATGCCAAAACCATTCAGTCTGCCATCCTTCCGTCCTCCAGTATTGTTAAAAAGCACTTGAACGACTCTTTTGTATTATATCTACCGAAAGATGTTATTGCTGGAGATTTCTACTGGTTAAGAGAAATAGATGATGAAATTATTTTTGCAGCAGCAGATTGCACAGGACATGGGGTTCCTGGAGCCATGGTTAGTGTTGTTTGCAACAATGCATTAAATCAATGTACAAGCGAGTTTAGTTTAACCAGTCCTGCTAAAATTTTAGATAAAACCAGGTCGATTGTAGTAGAGCAGTTTGCAACTGGGCAAGGAGATGTGCGAGATGGCATGGACATCAGCCTGTGCGCAATCAATAAAACAACTCGGATATTGCGATGGTCGGGAGCTAACAATCCCTTGTGGATCATCAGAAATGGACAAGAAGAGATTGAAGAAATAAAACCCGACAAGCAACCGATAGGGAAATACGACTTGCCAGAACCTTTTACTGAACATCAAATAAGTTTGAACATCGGTGATACTATCTACATATTTACAGATGGTTTTCAAGACCAATTTGGCGGTGAAAGGGAAAAAAAATACAAGGTTAAACCATTCAAAAATTTCCTTATCGCCAACAGTAAGTTAGAAATGAAAGTGCAAAAGAACAGGTTAATTGAAGAATTTAACAGATGGCGTGGAAACGTTGAGCAAGTAGATGATGTCTGTATTATAGGCGTGAAAATATAATTAATGCTATTTTCATAATTCTTTCTACCTAAGAACATAAATAGTTTACGTACTTCCAGAATTTTTTGTCTCATTCAAAACGACTAACGCTATGGAACAATTATTAAATACAAATGCCATTTTTCGAAATTATTTAATGGGCTTTGATGAATGGGATGTAATCGAAACCGGCAGTGCTTGGGTTCCAGAATGGATCATGAGAGACACCTTGTGCTGCATGGGCGATAACCTATGTGTTTATTTAAATGAGAATTTCGACCTCGTAGACATGCATTTAAACCCGTATCACAACGAACAAAAAATAAAACGAAATTTAATCGAGTATTTATCTCACCTAAATGGAGAAGAAATCCATGATTTGTATGAGTCTTTCATGACTTCCTACGGAGTTATTGAAGACCTGTTGATTTTAGAAGAACAGGAACGCATTGATTTCCTTAAGTCGCTCACTGGAAAAGATGAATCTTATTTATTCCTGCTAAATCGGGCCATCTATAAAAATTAACCTACCAATCATTACTTAGGATAGGGTTTCACCATTTTACGGTAATTTGTTCCAATTAATGGATTGACGATTATATTAGAAATACTTCAGTAAAAAACTATGTCTGTAATTGTTCGCCTTTCCATTTTACTACTTTTCGGAATTTTCTGTTGCTCAACAGAAAAAGTAGCTCCAAGACACCTTGCTCAATCCAAAGAGGCCGCAAAATATTGTTCAGAAAATAATTTAGATACGTCTTATTGCGTGTTAATTGATATGCGTATTCATTCTGGCAAAAACAGAATGGTATTGTGGGATTTGAAAAACGATTCCGCCGTTTTCTCTTGTTTGTGCAGTCATGGATGTGGGAATTCAGCATGGGGTGAAGACCATACTAAAATAAATCCTGTGTTTAGTAATACCGAGGAAAGTCATTGCTCTTCCCTGGGTAAATACAAAATTGGAAAACGAGGTTGGAGCAATTGGGGAATACACGTAAATTACAAACTTCACGGGTTAGAAAGTACCAATAACAACGCATATGATCGGCTTATTGTACTTCATTCGTGGGATGCTATACCAGAAACTGAGCCCTATCCTTCGGGAACACCAGAAGGTTGGGGCTGTCCCGCCATTTCTAATGGTTATTTAAGATTGTTAGACTCTTATCTACAGAATTCTAATGTCCCTACCCTTTTGTGGATTTATAATTAACTAATGTGCCCTTTATCAAAATACTATCCGAATGGAAAGAATACGATGGTTCAGCTGCAACGAAGACAACAATAGTCTGTCTTTACACGCCATAGACGCTTTAGCGATAGTTCCTTTTTTAAAGGGCTTAGATTTTTCAATAAAAGAAATTATTGCCTTTAATGACCAATCAGTGTCCCA
>Ga0115568_10003287_pt1 | contig 11064 bp, 11 predicted proteins | sample COGITO_mtgs_1204_FD_87296 | JGI IMG/M metagenome (GOLD analysis project Ga0115568, IMG submission 87296) | Pelagic marine microbial communities from North Sea - COGITO_mtgs_120426 | ecosystem: Environmental > Aquatic > Marine > Epipelagic | place: Germany:Helgoland, sampling site Kabeltonne...
ATCTCCTTTACCCAATATCTCTTTTAGTTTGTCTCTTCTATCTTTTGCGGAAAAAAAGTGGATATGATCTGAAACCAGTGACTTATATGCGTAATCCAATTCTAATTCTTGAAGGTATAATGCCTCTTGATCTGTCTGGAATACGTGATACGCCAATTCCATATCCAACAACCAATTAGATTCATTTACTGGTTTTTCATAAGGTAAGTATAGAAGATATTGTTGATTAGGATCTCTATTAATAGTAACCTTCAATTCAAAAGGATTCTTTTTCCCTTCTATCTTTAAGATTCCATCTATAGAGAGCATATCAAACTCCTCACGAAACTCTTCTTTGGCATCATACCAAAAAACAACTTTGTGTTGATTAAATAATTTTATTAAACTTTCTGCTATCTTACTCATCGTATCATTGTGGTATCAATCCAATCAAACTTTTTAACCTTCTCTTTGGCCTTCTTATCATTAAGTCCTGCAACAGCTGCAATTGCATCACCAAACTTGTTATAGTTCACTAACACACCATCATCCAAATCAATAGAAATACGTTCTGTGGCTAACGGATATAAGGTTTCTCTTTCATACTCCTGCAGCTCTAAAAGAACCAACTGAATTTTATCCTTTTCTTTGGACGCTTTGTTCTGCTCTGAAGGACTTCCAGAAACCATTAAATGATCTAAGGTTTCAATTCTTGTTTTTAGTTTCTCTCTGTACTCGTTTAGGTAACCATTTAGAACTTGATTTAACGTATCAGGGGTATAACGGTGCATATATACCAAAACGTTAAATGAACCTTTTGGAGAAGAGAACATCCAATAAATTGGTCTCTTTTTGTATCTCTTTATATGGTCTTTATAAAAGTCTTTAACAAAATACTTACGTATGTCTTTCCCTAAAGAATCTTCAACGAAAGAAAGATTTTTTTCAAAATTTTGTTCTCCAAAACTTGCTTTCAAAAATGCATAGAACCTGCCCACAATATCATCTTCAAACCACTCATCATCTAATATTGGTATGATATTGTCATCATCAGGAACAAAAGACAATTCTAATTCTTGTTTCTCAACTTTTAACAGATAATCTTGAAGAGTTTCCTCTTGGTTAGCGAGAATGATTCCTTCTTTATCCAAAGAATACCTTCCAAACATACACCCAATGGAGAAACTGATTAAATCATTTATCATTAAAACTGTTCCATTATTTCTAAAATCTTCAATTTCTTTAGGACTACTTAATTTATTTAAACCAAAGAATGAAGTTTTTATTTTATGAATATTAATTTCTGAATTATCAAGATTGTAGGATTCAAGAAATAACTCGTTTATTTTAACTTCATTATTATATAGTTCATTTAATTTTTTTACAGTTAAATGTAATTGATCTTCAATGAGATCTTCTATAATGTCAAATTCTTTATTAATTAATTGAACCTTATGAAAATATGGTTGAATCTCGCTTCTTTGAAGTTCATAAAGCGATATTTCAATATTTTTCTGAACTAACAAAGATGATTTTTTTCTAATACTTTCATTAAGTATTACAGGAATATTTTCGATATCTCCTACCTGAAAATTTACAGTTGGGTTTAATCTGCTTAAAATTAATGATCCAACTTTAGAATTAACCAAGCCTAAAAGAGGTAGTAAGTTTTCCTTGTCCGGAAAAAATCCTGATCCGCCAACATCAAACAAGAATCCTTGAGGATAATATCTTGCGCAAAACTCTGAGTTTCCAATTAAACTATAAGTTACACCTTCACGAAAATAATATTGCTCATTTTGAGGACGAGACCTCAATTTACCATTGGAATCAGTGAAGTTTTTAATTTGAGACCCGTTATTTTGCCAATTAACAACATTTTCAGAGTTCCCAAACCACTTATTGAAATCTCCTCCTTTATTATATGGAAACCACATTTTGTCAGACAAAGAGTTTTTTGACCATGTTGATTTATCAAAAACAGTCTCAAACCAAAAACGGACAAATCTATTATTGTTGCCAGTTGCTAAACCTTGTTTAGGTTTGGCAATGCTTCCTAAAGGTTCAGAGTTTATAAAAGCATTTAATAAAGAAGACTGAACAGAGTGTAAAAAGGTATGTCTACTAATTGTTCTGAAAATAGAGAAATCACGAACTGTAAATTTATTATTATTAATATAGTTCGAGAAAAGTTCTTTTTTGTTAACTGAATGACTATTAGTAACATTATCCAGGTCGAAAGACTATACATAATTTTTGTACTCATTCTCGGAATTTGAAAAAGTAAACGTGACTGCTCTTGCTACTTGTGAGCTTAAAGACGGAAAACTATTTCCACCAATTTGAACTAAACTTTCAAACATATAATTATCTAATAGCCATTTACGAAAATTCTCAAAGGATGATACAAATAACCACTCCTGAAGAGTAACAAATGATGCTATTCCTTTATTTAAAAGTTGATTCTTTGCCGATGATATGAAGCATGCATATAAGTCTTGATGAGCATTTTTAAAGTTAGTTCTAAGATAGGTTTTCAATTTATCATCCATTTTTCTTGAACCCATGTATGGAGGATTATCAACAATACAATGGTATTTATTAGATAATAAGAGAAGATGTTCTAATGACACCTCTAATTCCTCTAATCGATATCTTAAAAACACATCAGAATAAGATTTAGAAGAAATTACTTTGTCAATTACTTCTTTTATAGATGTAGCGTCTGAATGAGGACTTATAAGGGACCCTAAATTCGTTGATTGTTGAATATTTTTAAGATCAAATAACATCTCATCTGTCAGTTCAATCTTAAGTTGTGTAAATGTCTCCTTGATCTCTTCCTCTGTAAGTTTAAGATCTTTGTAACAAAGAATATTGGGTTTTAATTCTTTTCTAAAACTCTTCTATTATATTCTCGAGCCTTCATTAGTAATGCAAATCCCGATAGTTGAGCAGCACGTTCATCAATCTCAAAACCAAATAAGTTTTTATTGATAATTAGTTGTGGTATTTCTGAGGTGTTATAACCTTGTTCCTCGTAAATCTTGGTCAATAATTCAAACCCATAAACTAAGATGTGTCCACTACCACAGGCTTGATCTAATAAAGTGATCTCTTCAACAGAATCTATCTTTAAAAAGTCATTATCCTTCTCAGCAGACTCAATATAATAAGGCATGTGGTCCTTTAATTGAGAGGTTGGGTTATTAAGTAACCATAACTTCCCTACCGTGTTCTGAACCATGTATTCCACAATCCAACGCGGGGTAAAAAGTTGTGTAGCTGCAGGAATATCTTCTTTCTTAACCTTATCCTTTGAAGCGAACACTTCGTCTTTCTTCTCAGAAATATAAAACTGATACAACCACCCTATAATTTCTACTTTTTCACAGTCCTCTTTTGACATTCCATTTCGGATATCTTGAATGATTGAGAATTAAGAGGTTAGATCATCAGGTAGTAATAGTTCTGTATAATCGTCAATACGTTCAAAAAGAAACGGAAAGGTCTTGTGGAGGTGATTACAAACACCTGTTAAAACAAGCTTATATACCTCATTTTGCGCATTAGAACTGGGTATACGCCCATCCAACAGGTCCCCGATTTTTCTTCTATCTACTTTAATTTCATCATGAATATGACCTCTTTTAGCCTCATCCAAAATCTCTGGGGTTGTAAACCCTTCTAAAGTGGATACTACTCGAACACCAATAGGTTGGTAGTTGTTAACATCCATAAACCGAAGCGCAACAAACCTGTTGAACCAAGTATAAGCTACTTTGTCAATCAACTGTTCTTTGGTGACATTTTTAAGTGCTTCTCTTAAATTTGAAATGGCTGCACTTTTCTCCCTAAGTTCTGCAGAGTCAGTATTTAAAACATAATTGAGTCTTGATGATACTTGATCAATCAGTTTTATTCTTGCTTCTTGAGCAAACTTTTTAAGTTGGTTGGTATTCATAGATTAAAGTGATATTCTACGGTTTTTACTAATTTGCTCTTTGTACTTCTCTCTAAGTGTCTCAATATATTGGTCCACATCTTCATTGGTTTTCAATTCTCTTTTATCATAAGACACTTTTATGTTATTTGCTTTAATGTATTCAAACTGATCTTGACCTTCTGATGTTAACCGTTGCAGTTTTGTAAGCTGCTGTGTTTCCAATCGATTTTGAACGTTAGAGACCAAGTTTCGAATATTTGATATGAACCTTTCTTCTTTAATCTCTTTAAGTGATTGAACAAATGGTGACAGAATATCCTCTTTTTGAGAATCATTTAACTTTGAAAATTCACTCTTATTTTTAAAGTGCTCTACAATAGATTCAACATTAGAAACTGCCGTTTCCTTTTCAGTTTTAATCCGAGTTAATACTTTCTCTTTTAGAGTATCCATTACCGACTTAGCATCTCTAATGGTAGTTCCCAAAAAGGGTTTATCATTGGATAGCACCTGTTTTAGTTGGTCTATTTCATCACCATCAATAAAGGATAAATTCGTAGTATCACGGGTTACTATCAGATGTATTTCGTCATAGATTTTCTTTTGATCACTATTCATAAATCTTCGAATAGGATCTAAAAGGTCTTCTTTAGTATCTAAAAGAACATCCTCAAATTCTCCTCTATTGGTTAAGAAGAAACTATACTCTTTTCCAGACCAAACACGAAGTTTATCTTGTATAGGTTCTAATAATTTTAAGAAAGGATAGGTGTTGCTGCTCTGAACCATTCCAGTCACCTCTTGAAGTAAGAGACCTAATTTTTCTTTAAACCCTAAGGCAATATCCTTTGCATCTTGGTAAGGACAGTTTTCATCAAATGCGTCCGTAAATAAAGTTTTTAATTCTCTAATAAGTTTTGGATCTACATCTTCTTGAACTACTACCAGTGTGTTCCCGTAATTTGAACTCACCAACAGTGCATTTACTACTTGACTGTCTTCTAAAAGGTTGGAGTCTTGTTTTATTTCAATCTTCCCTCGTTTATATAAACGAGCAACCATAGACCATACTGCATTGGGATACCAACCATATGGTTTTAATCCGAAATGGGTTTTCAGATCGTTCAATGATGTTCTATCTGATTGTCCTTTGCGACGATTAATGATATTGATTAATTCATTTTCTGCTTCCGAAATAGTATTGTCATCAGTGCCAAATAAATCGTCTTGCGTTGAAAGAATAATATTTCTTATTGTTTCCTCAGAATAAAGATGATTCCCCAACATTCTTAAATTAGGGTATACCGTTTTAACAAGAATTTGAAAACCCTTAATTACTTTAGATTTCCCATCAGTAGTAGCACTGATTTCTTGCAAGGATCCGTTAATGTAGATATCAGACCGTCCTAATAATTGATTGGCAAGTATTACAAGATTTGATTTTCTTTCATTGTTTTGAACCGCTTTATCGTGTAAGATCCTCTTTCTTTCAGATTTTAATGAGGTAGACTGATTTTGTTTTATGTATTTGTTTGTTCGTATATACATCTTGGCGTCTTTAATAAAAACGCCATCCTCAGGCATTAAAAGACGCATTGTTGACAACCCCATGGTTTGTCTTGCAATCTCATCAACCTCATTATAATAGTGATAGTTTGGTGTGATTATTTCTACACCCAATTCTTCTTCACGACCAAGAACTGCACCGTCTATTTTACTGGTGAACTTATAGTCCTGTTTGTTCTCCTCAAACTTGATTTTATTATCTCGAATGATCTCATCGAAAAGAATTTCTTTCAGAAGTTGATTCACGGCTTGATCATCTGCATCTACTTCTTTAATTTCTTGTTCTACATCTTTCTCATCATCCGTTAAGAATTCATATAACTCTCCATTCCTTTGGATATAACTTTGGTTTTCAAGAAGATTTAGATCCTGATCGATATCTTTATCGTGCTGCTTGAGGTCTAAACTATAAGTGTCTATTAGTAAAACTGACACATTACGTTTCGTGGTTTTGAAACTATTATAGTACTTTACCATAAACAGCGTTTTCAATACACGAATGGCAAAGGGACTCCCTAAATTGTTTTCAGCTACAAGAATAGAAGATTGGATTTCTCCTTTTAGTTCATTTCTAATTCCTTCAAACATTCTATCGAAACTAACCAATCCACTTAGTTCAGAATCCCCTAACTTCTGTGTTACTTGTTGAAAAACACCTAACATTGATCTTTCTCCAACAGAAGAGTGTTTTCCTTGAAATGCATTGTGAGTAGAGAGTGCTCTTCTACATTGTTGGAATAATTCAAATTGATAGGGTAAAAACGGAAACTTATTTATAAAATCTTTGTCATCTTTGAATCCCTTAAATTGAACTCCAGCGTCAGAAAAAGAATAAATCGTTCTTAGGTGTTCGCTCTCTTTAGAGTATACTTTTTTAAGTTCTGAATTTGCAGAGTCATTCTTCTTTAAAAGACGCTTTTCTACAACTTCATCTACGTTTGCAGATGTAAGTGGTATTTTAATTTTAAACCTTGCTTGAATCCTTGAAAAGTCATTCTGTTGAGATTTATTCATATCTCCCACAATAGCCTCCATATCCTCTTGTGAGGTTACTAATATCCAAGAACTACCTTTAGTTTTTGTGGCTAATGATTCTGCAATGGTTTGAAGGTTTAACATCAACTTTGTGTTGTCACTGATGTATTGACCAACTTCATCCACGAAAAAATTAAGTCTGAAACCTCTTTCTTGTTTTGAGATGTATTGTTGAACCCTGTTGCAGAAATCTTCAATTGACTGTTTATGGTTTTCTTCAAGTTTATCTAAAATGTCTATATAATCTTCTGTCCCAACATTTTTTATATCTCCTAATACAGCACTTAAGTTTTTTTGAAGTGTAATATCAAAATAGTTCTTTCGTACACCCTCCCATTCATTACCACTTTTGATTTTGAATTTCTCTTTGAATTCAGCTAAAATACCTTCGTCATCTAACCACATTTCAAATTCAGCAACATGTGGGATAAAACCATAGTAACCTAAGTGATCGTAAAATACTTTGTAGAACACCTCAAGGATTGCATTGGCATCCTCCTTACTTGTTATTTGCGCCTGTTGATCAATATTAAATAAAATTGATTCTGATGGAATCTTAGAGGCTGCAAGAACATCTCCCTTGAGCATTTGATCATCCTCGATTTTCTCAGCAAACAAATCACCACTTGAATACCCGTCGAATTCTTTATTTTCAAGAACATAGGAGAGTATTTTAAGAAGGTGAGACTTACCACTTCCAAAGAACCCTGATATCCAAACACCATTGGCGCCACTATATGAATTATAGGCACCAAAAAGATCTCTAATTTTTTTAGAGATTTCACTTGTAATTACGTATTCTGCTACTTCGTCAGAAATATGATCTCGGTCGTCGGCTTTAATAACCGTTTCAATATTTCTATTGATGTTTTTTAGAAAGATGGAATTTATTTTCATGCTTCGATTTTTTCGATGTTAAATGCTCTATAATAATTGTCGTCCTTGAGTAAACTAAAAAGATTTAAAGTGTGTCCATTATAGTCTCCAGGGAAAAATGCTACTGTTGGTGAATCCTTTGCTACGGATTGCAAGTTGTTTAATATGTTATGAGATCGTATAAATGGAAAAACCAAACCAATACCTGTAAGAAAGTAGACTTGTGAATTGGAAGATTCTATAATCTCACGAATTTTTGGTAATAATACCTCGTGTATATTAAGAGAAGATTGGAGGGCTCTTAAAAACTTTTTAGATCCTTTAGCTCTCTCAACATCAAACATTCTCTCCAATCCACCGTTTTCTTCCAATAACTGAACGCATAATTCAAACAAATTAATTTCCAGTACTTCAATTCCGTGGTTACTTAGCTTGTTCTTAATTAGCGCAATTGATTCTCTGACTTGGAGTTCTTGTTTTGCGTTATATGCTGATATAAAAAAAGGTATTTCACCCCCAAGTGACTCCTTATTTAGAAATCCTTTTTTGGAAACAACCTTGAAAAGGTGCTCAAATTTTTTATTTAAATTCTCCATATCAAATACTAATTTTTTGAATGTCGTAATCAGACATCATAAAGATCATTAACCACTCAGGGCTGTCTTCAATAATAACTTCCATAACAGGTTGATCTAAAATTTGTAATTGAATTTCTCGATCTTTTATATTATTTAGTATCCCAGCCTGCTCTAAGATTTTAAAAATCACTTGTTTTACTTTTCCTTGAGTTTGTTCTTAAAGATTGGCTAATTCATCATGATCGATTTCCTTTCTTCTAATAAATGAAAGATAGTCGGTGTCAATAAGACTAAAATCCATTATTAGATATTTCTCACGCACTACTTCTATGACAAAATCTCGAAGAAGACTGTAAGTTTTACAGGCGGATAGAAATGCAAGGGATCTCTGAGTTGAAAAATTAGAGTTTACAAATAATTCTTGTTGATTAGCAGTTAGGTTATCAATTCTTTTTTTGAATTCTGAAACCATCCTTTTATTTGTAGTTCCCTTATCTGAGTTAAATTCCATAACCCCCTCATTCAGATACTTTGTGGCAAATAGAACCATATCGTTAACCCTCAAAGACGATGCGGTAAAGGAAAACTCATATTTTAAATTAGATTCTATCATTGAGTGAATTCATTAATTGAAACATCTAAAATATCACTCAATTTTTCGAGATTTTTTTTAGAGGGTGAAGTTTTTCCGGTTACCCAATTTGAAAGCGTAACCTCAGAAACTCCCATTTTTGAAGCTAAAAATTTCTGTTTAATTCCTTTAGATTTGAATACTTCTTTTAGCATTATACTTTTAATAAAAATTAAAGTTTTACTTCCGAAAGATATAAATTATTATCTTTATGACCAATTAGAATATGATTTATGTGTGATTTCAATGGACCATTCCGATTATGTACCTGTAGTTCTGATATAGACTACACAAAACCACATTGGATACTACGAATGAATAGTACTAATGATAGTGAGGAGACAATGGTGAGAATTGGTATGATGATGCCACTAAATCTAATCAACAAGATTGAAAGAAGAAAGATTCTAAGGAGACTCAATACAGTTATTGTCTTTGACTTTGAATATGCACCATCTGAGAATGATCAATTGGAATTGAATTATGGAGAAGATGATGGATATACATTCAATTTTAAAAAAGGGAAGTGGACTTTGGAAGAGTGGTATGGCGAATATTCAGAATTTGAATATAATAATCAGAAAGAAGGGGTAATTGAGTCCCAAAATTCGGAACTTAAGGAAGTCTACAAACGGTACCTTAATGTTCTTAATGAAGGAGAAATGGATATTGTTCAGTGCGGGTGGACTAACTATAGAATGTCTGAAAAGAAATTGATAGAATTATTGGAGAAAAGAATTAGAGGTTAAAAAATAGAATTAAAATTTTAAAAATTTATACTTAATCAACAGTTAAAACAAATGTCTGAGACATTAAAAAAATTAAAATCTAAAAAAGTAATTTCTAAAGATGATGAAATAAAAATTAAAAGTTTAGAAAGATTCTTTAATAACTATCTTGACGAGGAATAATAACATATTTAAACCATATTACTCAAGTTTTAAGATGAGTGGATCGTCTAAAGATGAAATTATGCTGCAACTTTGAATAATAGGGGGAGCAACTTATAATGATAAAACGGTTATACTTTTATAGTGTAACCGTTTTTTAATTAAAAGACTTCGATCAAACATCCTCAAAGATTAAGAGAAGATCTCCCAGTGATTATAATACCAGTCCAAAATAGTATTGAAAAAAGTCTAATGCATCTTTATAGTATATTTCATTATATTTGAATTAAAATGATAAACGAGAACAAAAGTTCCTGTTATCCGGAACCAGAGACCTATAAACAGGAGATTTATTCCACATATAAGGAGTTACCCACAAGCTGAAAACCAACTGCATATTTTAGCACTTTCGGTTTTTGCCGACGCACAAATCCAACGCTGTAAAAACCAAAAGAGCTAAAATTTCCCAACGCTTGAAAATTACGTATTTAAGTATTTGCTTAAATAATAAATAATTGTAAATTTGTGTTATGGAAAATAAATCTTGCATAAGACAACAAGCCGATATTGAACAAATAAATCGTTGCAAAGACACAGTTTCTGTATTAAGCGAATCGTTCGACTATTTGGCGAACGGACTTTCATTAGTCGGAAATAGCGTTCGACTGAAAATACTTTACCTACTCTTTGAGGAAAAAAGACTTTGCGTTTGTGATTTAAGCGATATTCTTGGAATGAATATTTCTGCAATCTCTCAACATTTGAGGAAAATGAAAGACCGAAATTTAATAGAAACGGAAAGAGAAGCTCAAACAATATTTTACTCATTGACAGCGGAATACGAAAAAATGTTAAATCCGTTCTTTGAGCTACTTGATAAAAACAAAATCTTGGAAACGATATGAAAAGCGAAAACAAATTAATTGGTGCAGGTTTGTTAACGGCAATTACAGCTTCATTATGTTGTATTACGCCTGTTTTGGCTCTTATCGCAGGAACAAGCGGAATTGCTTCAACATTTTCTTGGATAGAACCTTTTAGACCTTATTTAATCGGGCTGACAATTTTAGTTCTTGGCTTTGCTTGGTATCAAAAACTTAAACCTCAAAAAGAAATCGACTGTGATTGTGAGACGGACGAAAAACCAAAATTTATTCAATCAAGGAAATTTTTAGGAATTGTAACTGTTTTTGCAATTGTAATGTTGGCTTTCCCATACTATTCTGGGATTTTTTACCCAAATACAGAAAAGCAAATAATCGTAGTTGACAAATCGGACATTAAAACAACGGAATTTAAAATAAGCGGAATGACTTGTGCGAGTTGCGAAGAACACGTCAATCACGAAGTGAACAAACTCAACGGAATTGTAAACTCAATGGCGTCTTACGAAAATGGAAATGCAATCGTTGAATTTGACAAGACCAAAACCAATGAAACGGAAATTGAGAAAGCAATTAATTCAACAGGCTATAAAGTAACGGACAAAAAAGAAAATTAATGGAAACTATATTAAAATCTGAAATCACTTGTCCAAACTGCGGACATAAAAAAGTAGAAGAT
>Ga0115568_10003289_pt1 | contig 11060 bp, 7 predicted proteins | sample COGITO_mtgs_1204_FD_87296 | JGI IMG/M metagenome (GOLD analysis project Ga0115568, IMG submission 87296) | Pelagic marine microbial communities from North Sea - COGITO_mtgs_120426 | ecosystem: Environmental > Aquatic > Marine > Epipelagic | place: Germany:Helgoland, sampling site Kabeltonne...
GAAAAGTTTGGCCATGTCGCTTAGAATTCCCTTAATTGAGGTGAATCACATGATGGCACATGTTTTGGCTCATTTTATTAAAAAACCATCTATAGACAAGGTTTCCCCCGACTTCCCATTCATTTGCCTCACTGTTTCAGGAGGTCATACACAGCTAGTTTTAGTTAAGGACCATCTAAAAATGGAGGTGATCGGTGAAACATTGGATGATGCTGTAGGAGAAGCTTTTGACAAATCGGCTAAAGTACTTGGACTTCAGTACCCAGGTGGGCCTATCATTGACCAATTAGCAGTCGCTGGAAATCCAGATCGATTTGAATTTTCTGAACCTTCTGTAAAAGGTTTAAATTATAGTTTCTCCGGTTTAAAAACACAATTTTTATACTTTATTCAAAAAGGTTGTCAAGAGAATTCTAATTTTATTTCAGAAAATCTCGCAGACATTTGTGCTTCATGGCAAAAACACCTGGTCACGGTACTTTTCAGCAAGTTGACAAAAGCTGCTAAGCAATATCATATTTCTTCTATTGCAATTGCTGGTGGTGTTTCTGCAAATTCCGCTCTCCGTTTAAGACTTAAAGAAACAAGCATTACTGAAAAATGGAATTATTTTCTTCCTGACTTTGAATATTGCACGGACAATGCAGCAATGATTGCTATGGTCGCTCATTATAAATTTGTCGGAAACGATTTTTCAAATCTAGATATTGTACCAACAGCAAGAATGAAATTCTAACCTTAATCAAAGTGTAATTACCATGCCATCGTAAGCGAGCTCATAATTACTAAAAACAGGCGAAATTTCTTTTTCAAAATCGTCTAACTCCTTATACCTAGCAGAATAATGCCCGACTATTAATTTACCTACTTTTGAATGAGATGCAACCGTTGCCGCCTGCAAAGCCGTTGAGTGAAATGTTTCTTTTGCTCTTGCCCTTTTTTCTTCTGTAAACGTGGCTTCATGATACAACACATCGACTTCGCGCACGGCTTCAATTACTTTATCACTATAAGCCGTATCCGAACAATAGGCATAAGCTCTTGCAGGTAATGGCTCTCGGGTTAGAATTTTATTTTTAATAATCGTACCATCTTGTCGAATAAGGTCTTTGCCTTTTTTTATTGCTGGAATTTGATCTAATGGAATTGAAAACTCATTAATCTTGTCTTTTAGCACATTCAATTCTCTCTCTTTTTCTTTAATTAGAAATCCGCAACAATCTATTCTGTGTTTTAAAGGAAAACTCTCTACCTGGATTAGTTTGTCTTCAAAAACAACTTCTTTTTTATAAAAATTCAGTTCACGAAGAACCCATCTGTAGTTGAGATAAGTATGAGAAGCTTTCATAGTCACGTCAATTATCTCTCTCAAAGATGACGGCGCATATATGTGCAAAGGTCGTGTTCTGCCTAATAAGTGAAAAGATGACAAGAGTCCGATTAATCCTAGGAAATGATCGCCATGCAAATGACTTATAAAAACGTGGTCAATTTTTTGAAATTTAGTTTTAAACTTGCGCAACTGGACCTGCGTTCCTTCACCACAATCCAGTAATAAGTGCCTTTCCAAGACATTAACATACTGGGAACTTGCCGACCTTGATAAGGTCGGCACAGCACTGCCACAACCTAGAATTGTAATTTCAAATCGCATCTATACCGAATATCGACTTTTCGTGTAAAAAAAAACCCTGCACAATAATGCAGGGCTTAAAAAGCAATACTGCTCAATTATCTTCTGACTGTCATTTTATTAGTGATGGACCGTTCTCCATTAGAGAGCGTATAGACATAAATCCCATCTGATAATGCATTGTTTCTAAACCGAATCGAGTTTTCACCAGCACTAGCCTGAACCGTTTGTTTGTGCACAATATTACCCAGAATATCCATCACTCTTAAATCAACGTTTGCATTTTGCCCAGTAGTAAAATTAATCCTCGTTTCTTCAGAAAATGGATTAGGTGAATTTTGCTTTGAAGAAAACTTATTCTTTTGGTAAACTAATACATCAAGAGCCGGTGTCACTTCAATCACATATCCCGTAAAAACAGAAGGTTGTGAAATTGCTCCAAAAATGATTACGGTCACCCACCCGTCCAATTCAATTACCACGTCATACGTTCCCGGAGTAGTTGGAGTTCCATAAATGGATGCGCATCCTTGATCTCCTCCCATCCAAGTACAACTCGAATTATTACAGACATAAGATAACCCTGGAGGAAGTCCAGTTACATCTGTTAAAACTGCCGAGTCTATGGGCACTCCAGAATAAGTTGGATCTATATCACCAGCATCAGTGGGTAATTTAAAATCCAAGACTTGGCTGTAGAAGACTCCTTCTTGTCCTGCTGGAAAATTGGTAATCGTGTCTGGCCAGGCCCCATAAACACTGTCCATATAAAACGGATCCGGCGAACACGACTGCGCATTCACATTAATGCTTAAAGTAAGGATAGCTAAAGTAAAAAGTAAATGTTTTTTCATAAATAAGTTTTTAACAATCAATCTTCATCGTTCATGTCGTTCTCTACCTGATTAACCGATAATAAATCAACTGCTTCGTTTACAGTAGGGGTTATATTTAAAACAGTATGCAATTGTGAAATCTGAATCAACTTCTCTACAGATGATTGCAAACCTGCTATTACTAAAGTTCCACCAGCTGCTTTTGTCAATCTATTAGCAACCAATAATGCACTCAAACCAGATGAATCACAATATCTCGTTTCTGACAAATCAATAATCATTGAAGCTTCTCCATTCTTATCCAACATAACTACTTCACTTTTCAATTCAGGTGCAACAATATTGTTTAATTTCTCCACCTTAGAAGTAATTAATGAATGCTTCTCTTTCTTCTCAACTACAAAGTTCATTTTCTGGTCTTTTTATCTTAATTCAAACAGCACAGCTCAAATTTAGCAATATTTTTATACTCTATCAATTTTTGCGGCTAACAGATAAATCACTGCCATTCTAATCGCAACTCCATTCTCTACTTGGTCTAAAATTATTGCCTGGTCTGAGTCAGCAATTTCTGATGTAATCTCCACACCTCGGTTGATCGGACCCGGGTGCATAATGACTATTTCCTTATCGAGACTATTCAAGATTTGTCTAGTTAATCCATACTGCATGGCATATTCTCTTATTGAAGGAAAATAGTTAATCTCTTGTCTTTCAAATTGAATCCTTAGCATATTCGCTACATCACACCAAGCCAAAGCTTTCTTTAAATTATGTTCAACACGAACTCCCAGTTGTGCAATGTGCTTCGGAATCAATGTTGTTGGCCCACAAACCATTACTTCTGCGCCTAATTTCTGCAGTGCAAAAATATTAGACAGCGCAACTCTAGAATGTTTAATGTCACCGACAATTACTACTTTTTTACCAGCTACTTCACCTAAGCGCTCTCTTATTGAGTATGTGTCCAGTAGCGCCTGAGTAGGATGTTCATGTGTACCATCTCCCGCATTAATAATTTTGGCATTCACATTGTTCGCTAAAAACATGGCAGCACCTGGCGTCGGATGGCGCATTACAACCATATCTACCTTCATGGAAAGAATGTTGTTTACGGTATCCACCAATGTTTCCCCCTTAGAAACAGAGGATGCGCTTGCCGAAAAATTGATAATGTCTGCGGATAGTCTTTTTTCAGCTAATTCGAAAGACAGCTTTGTTCTTGTAGAGTTCTCAAAAAATAAATTAGCAATAGTGACATCTCTAAGTGCAGGAACTTTTTTTATCGGTCTGTTTATAACGCCTTTAAACGAATCAGCAGTTTGAAAAATCACCTCTATATCCTCTTTAGAGATGTGTTTTATTCCCAATAAATGATCCGCACTAAGTCCTTTATTCATTTGTCGTATGTAATGTCACCTCGTCTTTACCATCTATCTCATTCCAGCTAACCGTAACCCTTTCGGCTTCTATTGTATCAACTGATTTACCAACGTAATTGGGTTCTATCGGTAAATTACGGCTAAATCTCCTATCAATTAAGGCCATTAATTCAATTCCACTTGGCCTACCAAAAGTCATGGTCGCATCCAGTCCAGCTCTTACCGTTCTACCGGTATACAATACGTCATCTACCAAGACTACCTTTTTACCCTCAACAGTAAAATCCATATTGGTAGCACTTGGAATCAAAGGTCGATCTGTTCTTCGAAAATCATCCCTAAAAAATGTGATGTCTAATCCACCTGTTTGCACAGTAATTCCAGTTCTTGCTTGGATAACAGACTGCAATCTATTGGCTAGGTAGATACCCCTTGGTTGAAGACCTATAATGGCAGATTTCGAAAAATCACTGTGATTCTCTATGAGTTGATAGCAAAGGCGATTGATTGTCAATTCAAACTGCTTGCTATTTAAGATAATTTCATTCGCCATCTTGAACGATTAGACAAATATATTCTTTCTCCTTCAAATCACCTTATATTCAATCAGAATCTTTTCTTTAGAACCCAGATTGTTCTAACAAAAAAACCCTATTCCTTTGGGAACAGGGTTTACGTACCTTTTAAAAAATCACGGTTACATAGCAGCCTCTAGCTTATCAATTAGTGTTTGCTTTGGAACTGCACCAACAGATTTATCTACAACTTCTCCATTTTTCATGAAGATAATTGTTGGAATACTACGAACACCATATTTCATGGCAATAGCTTGGTTATTATCAACGTTTACCTTACCGATAACCGCTTTACCATCGTATTCAGAATGAATTTCATCTACTAAAGGACCAACCATCCTACATGGTCCACACCACTCTGCCCAAAAATCTACTAAAACAGGTTTATCTGATTTTAATGCCAACTCCTCAAAGTTGTCTTCTGTGAATTCTACTGCCATTTTTTATGTTTTTTTATTTTCCAAACACTAATTTACTTTATACAACCTACACTATCAAAAAAAGTACCGTATAAAATTGCATGTCACCTTGTCATCCTATCATTCAAAAAATAATGCAAATCACCCAATTCATTCATCTTTTTTAAGAATTCATTAGAGATCTCTATCCCACCCTTTCTTGACGGTACCTTGACTTGGATTTTATCTAAATTATCAACTAAAATGAGGCGAAGTGCGCAAGAACCCGGATGCTCCTCTATGATTTGATGAAACTTCTCTACAAAATCTGTACTTACTTCATTCGAATCCAGTCTAACATTGAATGTCTTGGTCATCTTTTGTCTTGCCTCAGACAATAACTCCAAACCATTAATTTTGAATTCTAGGTCTTTTTCGTCCTTTGCCCAATTTCTTTTTTGGACTTTACCTTTAATCATTAAAAGACTTCCATCAACAAGGAAATGCTTCAATTTCAAATAATCTTCACCCCACAAGAAAAATTTGTAACTGTCTGTTTTATCCTCCATTTCTAGTGTCCCAAACGGTTTTCCTTTTTTTGTCATTCTATGCTCAGAGCCAACAACAATTCCAGCAATTAGCATCTCTTGATTAGCAATTTTTTGCAAATCACTGTTTAAATGCATCAAAGTGCCTCTGCACAAATTGGTTAATTCTAATTCAAAATCATCCAATGGGTGTCCGGATATATAAATCCCAATTACTTCTTTTTCTCTGGATAATTTCTCCATAGCTGACCACGGATCTACATGAACCGGGGTAGGTTCTGCAACCATGACTTCTATTTTGTCTCCAAACAAATCTGGAGGAGCATCTTTTTTATTTTGAACCGCAGCGCCGAAACGCATTACACGTTCAATAAAATTTACTCCCTGATCATCTTGAACCATGAATTGTGCTCGATGAAACGCATTAAAAGAATCAAATCCTCCGCCAAGTGCAATGCCTTCAAAGGCTCTCTTATTGGCAGCTTTCAAATCGATCCTTTGAACCAAATCAAAAAGAGATTGGTACAATCCATTTGTCTTTCGTTCTTCTGTAATTGCTTTAACCGCATTTTCACCAACATTCTTTATTGCTCCTAACCCAAAGCGAACAGCACCATCTTTATTCACAGCAAATTTATAGTACGATTCATTTACATCTGGACCCAGTACAGCTAACCCCATTCTTTTGCATTCTTCCATAAATGCCGACACTGTTTTAATATCGCTCATGTTATTGGAAAGTACTGATGCCATATACGCCGCAGGATAATTTGCTTTTAAGTAAGCAGTCTGGTAAGCAATCCAAGCATAACAAGTAGAATGGGATTTATTAAATGCGTACGAAGCGAAAGCTTCCCAATCTGTCCATATTTTCTCTAAAGCTTTCGTGTCGTGTCCCCTTTCGTTGCCCTGATCTAAAAATTTAGGTTTAAGCTTTGCCAAAAGATCAAACTTCTTTTTACCCATTGCCTTTCGAAGTGTATCAGCCTCACCTTTAGTAAAACCCGCTAACGACTGCGATAAAAGCATTACTTGTTCTTGATAAACCGTAATACCATACGTTTCTTCTAAATACTCCTTACAATCATCTATATCGTAAACAATTTCTTCGAGGCCGTGCTTTCTTTTGATAAAGGAAGGGATGTATTCCAAAGGTCCTGGTCGGTACAATGCATTCATCGCAATCAAATCGGCAAAAACCGTAGGTTTGAGTGATTTCAAATGCTTTTGCATTCCCGGAGATTCATACTGAAAAATGCCAACAGTTTCTCCTCTTTGAAACAATTCGTATGTTTTTGAGTCATCAAGTGGTATGGCCTCAATATCAATGGTCTTTCCATCTCTCGCTTTAATTATTTTTAGCGTATCCTTGATTAGTGTCAAGGTCTTTAAACCTAAAAAATCCATTTTAAGGAGGCCAGCATTTTCTACCACGCTATTATCAAACTGCGTACACCAAAGGTTAGCATCCTTTGAAATAGCTACAGGAACATACTCCCTTATATCTGAGGGAGTTATTATTACCCCGCACGCATGAATCCCAACATTTCTAATGGACCCTTCCAAAACTCTGGCTTGATTTACAACATTCGCTTCTAATCCACTCCCAGTGGATATTTGTTTTAGCTGATTCGCATTAATTAATTGCTCTGCATTGAGCTCTTCCTTCAGTTTATCTTCTTCAAGACCAAAAAGTTTACCCAATTTTATATCTGGAACAAGCTTTGCTAGTCTATCCGTATCCGGCAACGGTAGATCAAGTACCCTTCCAGTATCTCGAATGCTAGACTTTGCAGCCATTGTGCCATACGTAATGATTTGAGCAACTTGACTTGAACCGTACTTATCAATTACGTACTGAATTACCTTGCCCCGTCCCTCATCATCAAAATCAATGTCGATATCCGGCATAGAAACCCTGTCTGGATTTAAAAATCGCTCAAAAAGTAAATCGTATTTAATAGGATCTATATTGGTGATTCCTGTACAATAGGCAACTGCAGAGCCGGCAGCAGAACCTCTTCCAGGACCAACAGAAACACCCATTTTGCGGGCTTCAGCTATAAAATCTTGTACAATAAGAAAATAACCTGGATAGCCGGTATTTGCGATAACTGAAAGCTCAAAATCAAGTCGTTCTGTAATTTCAGGAGAAATGTCACCATAACGCTGAGCAGCGCCTTTATAAGTCAAGTCCCGTAAATAAGCATTTTCTCCACGTTTACCGTTGTCTTCTTTATCCTCTTTATGAAGGAATTGTTCGGGTATGTCAAACTCTGGAAGTAACACGTCACTTGCCAAGCTATATTGCTCACATTTATCGATGATTTCTTCGATATTTCGAATAGCATCAGGCAATTCTTTAAACAAGCTTTTCATCTCATCTTGAGACTTGAAATAAAACTGATCATTCGGAAAACCATACCGAAACCCCCTGCCTTTGCCTTTAGGTGTCTCTTTCTTTTCTCCATCTTTTACACAAAGTAATATATCATGGGCGTAAGCTTCTTTCTTTTCAGGATAGAAGGTATTATTAGAAGCGAAATACTTCACGTTGTATTTATCCGCAAAATGGATTAACACCTCGTTTACCCGTTTTTCTTCTTCCAAATTGTGCCTAAGTAACTCAACATAAAAATCCTCACCAAACTCATCCAACCACCATTTAAATGCTACTTCGGCCTGTTCTTTACCCACATTCAATATTAAATCAGGTATCTCCCCACGCAGACCACCCGTGGTTACAATTAAATCATTCTTTAATTCTTTAAGAATAGTTTTGTCAACCCGCGGCACATAGTAAAAGCCTTCAACATATCCGAGTGAAGACAATTTCGCAAGGTTTCTATAACCATTCTTGTTTTTTGCTAAAAAAACTACTTGCCCACCGTTATCCTTATACGTTCGATCAAATCGATCTTTGCACACATTCAGCTCACAGCCAATTATAGGCTTGATTCTTTTGCGATCAAGAGCATTAATTTCTAGGTTTAAATCTATTTCTTCATCCGTATCTTGACAATGCTTAAGGGATTCTTTTATGGCTTGAATTTTTTTATCAAATGGACCATTGTGCTTTTCAGCCGCACTTACAAAATGAAATGCGGCCATCATATTTCCAGAATCCGTAAGGGCAACAGCAGGCATATTGTTTTCTACCGCCTTTCTGATTAAGGTCTTTACTTTCGTGGTTGATTGTAGTATCGAAAACTGCGTATGATTGTGCAGATGTGAATAGCTGACATCTTTTAATTCCTCTAGATTTTGTGCAGTATCTGAAGATGAAATCGCCTCATCTATTTGCGAATCATCTGTTTTCGCTTTTATTTTAGCACTTTCCTTTTTCAGATTTAAATGCGATAACCCTACTGGATGGAAAGCATCCACGTTCTTTTGCTGATACAATCCAAGATAAGTTGCCTCTGCATTTAACTCCTCGGTCGAAAAGTGATTTCTACGAATTAACTCAAGAAAACACCTCGAGGTTGCCTCAACATCTGCTGTCGCATTATGTGCTTCGCCAAAAGGTTCTTGGAATAAAAAATCATGCAGCTCAGTTAAACTTGGTAATTTAAATTTACCTCCTCTACCACCTGGAATTTGACATAACTCTGCACTTGATTCTGTACAAGTATCTAGAACCGGAAGCGCACTGAGCTTTGAATCTATGCCTAAGCGATAAAACTCACATCCCATTACATTAATATCAAAACGCAAGTTCTGACCAACAATAAACTTGGCATCATTTAAAGCCTGCTTAAACAATTCAAGTCCTTCTATCAAAGGAATACCCTTTTCTTGCGCTAATTCAGTAGAAATACCGTGTATTTCTTCTGATTTATAAGGGATTGAAAAACCATCAGGTGAAATAAGAAAATCTTTATGACTAATTAGGTTGCCCCAATCATCGTGAACCTGCCACGCCAACTGAACCAATCTCGGCCAATTATCTGTGTCACTAATGGGTGCCTTAAAGTTTCTTGGCAGACCCGTTGTTTCCGTATCAAATATTAAATACAATTCTTGTTCTTATTTTGAAATAAAATTAAGGCATAAATACAAATTACCACTGAATCTAAACAGTAAGATATTCACAAGTTGACAATATTCTCATGAAATTTCTATCTCCACAAAAAATTAAAATTCAATTCAAGATTTTATGCCATCTTTAAGGCTATGAAATACATGATTCATCTGGCAATTATGTCTTTAATAATGTCATGCACAGGTAGAAAAGAAAAAGTGGAAATGATCGAAACGGTATCAATCATTCCAATTCCTAATTCATTTACCTATTCGACCAACTCATTTGTTCTTAACCCAGACACTAAAATTTATGCACCGCAAGAATGTCTAGTTGAAGCCGAATTCCTTCAAATGTTAATTAAAAATGAATTTGAATTTACTGTTTCGATTCAGTCAACGGAATGTGAATCTAATTGTATAAAACTCACAACTAACCAAATATCAGACAGCACGCATCAGGGTGCCGAAGCCTATCATTTAATTATTGAGCCCAGTCTAATTACAATAAATGGTCATTCCAATCAAGGACTTTTCTGGGGTATTCAATCACTACATCAAGTTTTTAATCAGACCGATCATCAAGATGGATATGCAGCACGAATCCAAGGCCTCAAAATATTAGACCAACCCAAATTCAGGCATCGCGGTTTACTGTTAGATTGTTGTAGGCACTTTTTCTCTAAAGATGTTGTTAAAAAATACATTGAGCTTTTGTCCTATTATAAAATGAATGTATTGCACTGGCATTTGACTGAGGACCAAGGATGGCGAATTGAAATTGAAAAATATCCTGAATTGACACAGCACGGTGCATGGAGAATAGATGCTGATGGAATCAGGTACGGCGGATATTACACAAAAGAAGACATTCAAGAGATCGTTGCTTTCGCAACAAAGCACCAAGTCAATATAATTCCAGAAATTGAACTTCCTGGACATTCACAGGCCGCAATTTCCTCCTATCCTTATTTGTCGTGCAAACAAGAGAATGTGGCAGTAGCCAATGACTGGGGTGTATTCAAAGAAATATACTGCGCTGGAAACGATTCTACTTTTGAATTCATTGAAAATGTTTTAAAAGAAGTTATGGAATTATTCCCCTACCAATACATCCATATTGGTGGTGACGAAGCACCAAAGTATCGATGGGAAAAATGTGATAAGTGTCAAAAAAGATTGGTTTCTGAAAACTTGAAAGACGAACACGAATTACAAAGTTATTTCATTCAACGAATTGAAACATTTTTAAATGCACACGACAAAAAGCTAATTGGATGGGATGAAATTTTGGAAGGTGGATTGTCCCCTAATGCTACAGTTCAAAGCTGGAGAGGAATCGACGGAGGCATGCGTGCTGCCAAAAACGAACATTATGCAATTATGAGCCCAACTTCTCATTGTTACATCGACTACCCTTTAGATGCAATTGATTTGAAAAAAGTTTATTCGTTCAATCCCATTCCAGATTCACTGTCACCAGACAAGCAACATTACATTTTAGGTGGAGAAGTAAATATGTGGACAGAGCACGTGCCGGACGAAAAGAACCTAGACAGTAAAGTATTTCCAAGGATGCTAGCCTTGTCAGAAGTGTTGTGGTCTGGAACCGACACTTCTCGATACGAAAATTTCAGAAACAGGGTTTATAATCATTTTGATGTA
>Ga0115568_10003293_pt1 | contig 11050 bp, 11 predicted proteins | sample COGITO_mtgs_1204_FD_87296 | JGI IMG/M metagenome (GOLD analysis project Ga0115568, IMG submission 87296) | Pelagic marine microbial communities from North Sea - COGITO_mtgs_120426 | ecosystem: Environmental > Aquatic > Marine > Epipelagic | place: Germany:Helgoland, sampling site Kabeltonne...
CGCGGGTGATGGAGTTGGAGCCGCAGCAGGACGTGGTTCAGCGGCGCGTGGTGCAGCGGCGGGTGTCGCGGGTGATGGAGTGGGAGCCGCAGCAGGACGTGGTGCAGCTGGTGCAGCCGCGCGTGGTGCTGCGGGCTTGGCCACTGGCGGCGAGGAGGGCTTCAGTGCTGGTTGCGCTGGGGATTGAGGCGACGCTGCGATCGAATTGGCTTTGGCGCCTGCAGCCTCTGCTTCGGCGGCTAATTCTATTGCAGCGGCGGCGGCTTCGTCAGATGGGACTTCGTCGCTGCCGTTCAAGAAAGGATTTTGGGGTTGTTCGCTCATAAAGTAATGCCTGAAATTAGGTGTGTTTGGAGCAAGCTGTCAAGCGGCTCATTTGCTTGGAGTGTTTTTGTGAATAATTTCAGCGAGTTCTTGCTGCTCGATTTGATCGAGCGTTTTGCCGCGTTGATCCAAGGTTTCGAAGGTTTTGATGACGGTTTCGGTCATGCGCTCGTGGGTCTCACTGGAGCCGCCTACGATCGCAAAACGATCTGCTTGGGTAATCCGCTCGTGGCCGTCAGTGTTGTCTAAGCCGACTCCGAGTAGGTGTCCTGACTGTTTCATTGTACGCTGCATCTTAAGTGAAGCTACTATTAAAGCTAAAGCCAGTGTTAGTCCCGCGTTCACAGCGAATGTCAGAGAAGGCGCGATCTTGTTTAATTAATATTTCTCCAAGCCGTGTGAGCTCAAGCACGGCGAGAAAAGTAGCGACGATGGTGGTGACCGTGGTGGTCGCTTCGAAGAGCTCAGAAAATAGAAAATTGGGCTGCTGCTTAAAGCGTAGCAGAATGAACTCCATGCGGTCGGCGACGGTGACTTGCTCGGCATTAATTTCACCTGTGGTGATACGCTCTGCGAGCCGCCGAAGCACTTGGTTGAAGGTATTCCATAGGTCAACGCGTTCGACCGGCTTGAGCGGTCGTTCGACCGCCTGCAGTGCCTCTTTAGGGCCGATTCGAGCGATCAAATCGTTACTATTGAGGATGAGCTCTTCAATTTCGGCGGATGCTTCCTTGAACTTTTTGTATTCAAGCAGCTGTTGCACGAGCTCCCAGCGTGGGTCGATGTCGTCGTCTTCGATGTCCTGATTGGAGCCTTGGTCCTTTTGCGGTAGGAGCATGCGACTCTTAATATACATGAGCGTCGCGGCCATAACGAAAAATTCACCTGCGACTTCGAGATCGAGATTCTCCATTGAGTCGAGAATTTCAATGTATTGCGCGGTGACGTGCTCGATCGGTATATCGTAGATATCGACCTCGTTGCGTCGAATTAGGTAGAGCAATAAGTCCAGTGGTCCTTCGAATGCTGGCAGTCGAATGGCGAAGTCATTTGAGGGGACGAGTGCTTCTTGCATGCTGATCGGTGGTTACTGATTTGCGAGGCGTAGGCGCACGGTAAATTCGAAATCGCTTTCGCGGCTAGAATCCTGACGGAAGGTGAGGCCGTAGATGATTTCCCATGCGCTATTGAGCCGCGTATTAATGCCGAACTCGGTGCTGGTGAATTCGCCAGTTTCGGCGTCGTAGCGGGTGTCTGCTAGGAAGGAATAGCGCTCGTTGATCCGATAGATGAAGTCGATGCGGTATTGATCGATCCGATCATGCAGGAAAATAGTTGAGAGCCCGATTTCCCAGATTTCGCCACTTCGTATTGAGGTGCGGCTGCGGAGCTCTTCGAGTGACATGCTCTCGGTTTGAAAGCGGCTGGCGAGGTCGAACTTGAGCCAAGGAGCGGGGCTCAATACGAGCTCGATCCATGTGGCGTTGAGGGTGTCTTGCTTGTCGCCATCGTAACGCGTATTTTTCTCGAATAGAATGTCTTGGTAGAAATTCAATGCGGCGAGTGTGCGTGAGCCATAGCCCTGCGCTCGGGTTTGGAAAAGGTTTTCGACGCCGAGACGTGTGAGGTGTGTTTCACTGATCGAGTCGACGTTGCGTAAGTCACTGAGGTCAAGCATCGGACGGTTTAGATCGAAAGCGGTGCGGTCGATGACGGCGATCTCGTCTGTAGCATCTGGATCAGAGTAGTAGCGGTAGCGTAACACGGGACGCACTAGGTGACGAAGTCCGTTAATTTCCCACATTTTGTTTTGAGTGGCGTAGGTGGCATAAGCACGCGCTTCGAGATCGAAACCGACTTCGTAGATCTCTCGAGTGAATTGATCGTCTTTTTGTTCGCGGGGCGTCGGGTTGCCGAAGGGATTATTGTATCTGCCGAGCGCGAGCGGATCGATCTCTTGATTCTCGTAGTGGGTGACACGGGCACCGGCGAGAGGGGTCAGGGTGAGCCAGTCAGTGAGTAGGATGGGGCGCTCGATGCGGTAAGTGAAGTCAAAGCGATCTGATTGACTGTCTTGGTCGATCTCCGGGATGACTTGGCCGAAATCTTCTTCTAAGTGCGCATAACTGGCAGAGAAGCGTTGGTAGGCTCCAGTATTGAACACAGGCACAGGGAGTAGATCGAAACGCACTTCGGGTAGACGCTCTTGCACCAGTTGGAAATCATTCGGCCGGAAGCGTCCAAAGGCGGACAAGAAGTAGTTGTCGCCCGCGTAAACAGCTTCGACAAAAGAGTCTGGTTGTTGGTTGTCGCGGAAGTAGTCGTCGCGGAAGTCGCGTGTCACCTCAGAATCAGACCAATAACTAGCCGAAGCTGTGATATTGATGCGTTCGCCGATGTGGTGTTGGTGACGCCATTCTACAAAGCCACGCTCGGAATCGATCGGTTGGTTGTAAAGGCCAGGCTCAGGATCGCCTTGATCGTCGATATATCCAGTGCTGAGTGCGCCAGTGATTGTCTGACTTTCGGAGTTGTAAGAATATTGAGCTGTCGGGCCAGCTAGCACCCCGCGTTTGCTGTAGAGGTCAAGATTAGCTCCGGCACGTAGCCAGGAATTGACTGGGAACAGAGTCGTTGTTTGCAGGTAAGTGCCGAGTTCGCTATCCGAACCCACATTCACATCGAGGAGCAAGGGGGTTTGATCGATGTAGTGGGTGTAACCTGGAAGTTTGGCGATTGGCAGGTTGCCGATTCTGAAGGTCGTAGCGCCCATCTTTAATTTGCCGCGTTGATCGCTGGTGAAATCAATCTGGTCAGAAGAGACGTTGGGCGTGAAGCGCCCTGGATTACCATAATAGATCGTCGCGCCCTTAAAGGTGCTGTTTTCTGTGGTGCCACCTGCGCTGACACCAGCAATATAGATCGGCCACTGGCCGGTGCGCAAGGTATCGACGGCGAATACACTCTCTTGTGTATCATAGCTCAATTGGTCGGCGATCAGGCGATAGCCATCTCTTGAGATCGCGACGTTACCGAAGGCATCTGCTAAAGAGTATTCCTGATAGTAGGTAATTCGATCCGCATTGAGACGCGTGTCTTGAAAGTCGAGCCGAGCATCGCCGCGGGCGATTAAGCGCTGAGCTGCTTCGTCGAACTCTAAGGGCTCAATCGAGCTCAGTTCTGGTAGAGCCGCAGAAAGCGGCAGCGAGAACTTCGAAATGAGTAAAAGAAAAAAATATAACCGAGCGATTCGTGGCACGGGATTGGACTATGGGCGGGGTATTTTAGGGCGACAAGTCTTTTATCGCATGAGTGTAAATCAAGTGGATTTTTTCCGTTTGAATCGGATGAAACGGCTATGGTTCTTGCAAATAGTATCGGAAGTGATCTTTTCTTGTGGTCGTGATTGTTTCTAAAGCCCTCCTCGACTCGGTTACTCAAGTGACATCGAGTCAGCCGCACTCAGTATTGGGAATGCATCCCCACACAGTCGGATCAAAGTCTGGCATCGTGGTGCGCGCTTTTTTAGATGACGCCGTGACCTGCGAGGTTGTTGACGTGTCGGAGCCAGAGGGCCGGCGTTACTCGTTGAAACGTTTGACTGATGACGGGTTCTTTGAAGGGGTGATCCCTAAGCGCAAGGATGTATTTGCCTACCGCTTAAGAATCGAGCGCTATAATGGCGAAGTCCGTCAGTTTTATGACCCATATAGTTTTCTGCCTAGTTTGTCGGATAATGATGTCTACCTCTTTAACGAGGGCAATGAGCACCGGGCCCACAATAAAATGGGCGCTCAGCTGCGTGAGTTAAATGGAGTGGCAGGTGTGTCGTTCGCCGTGTGGGCGCCGAGTGCAACGCGCGTTTCGCTGGTCGGGGACTTCAATCATTGGGACGGTCGCTACCATCCGATGCGTAGTCTCGGCGGATCTGGCATCTGGGAGTTATTTGTGCCGGGGCTAGAAGCTGGAGCCAAGTATAAGTTCGAGATCGGCACGCAGCAGGGGGATTTTCCATTGTTGAAGACCGACCCGTATGGCGCTCGCTTTGAGTCGCCTCCAGGTAATGCATCGATCGTTTGTAAAGTGGATGGTTATGAGTGGCAGGATGCCGACTGGATCAAGCAGCGTGAATCGACGGATTGGGCGAATGCGCCTGTCTCAATCTACGAGATGCACCTGGGATCATGGAAGCGGGTCGTCGAAGATGCCAACCGTCCGTTGTCTTATCGTGAATTAGCGACTGAACTAGTCGACTATTTGAAGGACATGCAGTATACGCATGTCGAATTCATGCCGCTATCGGAGCATCCCTTTGATGGCTCTTGGGGCTACCAAGTGACTGGGTTCTTTGCGCCGACTTATCGATTTGGCACGCCAGAAGACTTTATGTACTTGGTCGATATACTGCACCAAAATGGATTGGGTGTGATTATGGATTGGGTGCCAGCGCACTTCCCGACGGATAGTTTCGCGCTGGGTCAATTCGATGGCACAGCCCTATATGAGCATGCCGATCCGCGCCAAGGCTTCCATCAGGACTGGGGTACTTATATTTTCAACTTCGGTCGCAACGAAGTCTGCACTTTCCTGATCGCCAGCGCATTGGCGTGGTGTGAGCGTTATCACATTGATGGCTTACGCGTCGATGCCGTGGCATCGATGCTGTACTTGGATTACTCTCGCGAAGAGGGGCAGTGGATCCCGAATCAGTATGGTGGTCGCGAAAATCTCGAAGCAATCGATTTTCTGCGTCGCACCAATGATCTGGTGCATCAATATTATCCCGGCACGCTGATGATTGCTGAGGAGTCGACCGCATTCCCTGGAGTGACTAAGCCGACATCCGAAGGTGGTCTCGGCTTCGACATGAAGTGGAACATGGGCTGGATGCACGATACTTTGGAGTACTTTCAGAAGGATCCGATTTATCGAAAATTCGAGCATCACCAGCTTTCGTTTGCGATGCTTTATCAGTATTCTGAAAATTTCACGCAGGTCTTTTCACATGATGAGATCGTGCATGGCAAGAGCTCGATGATGCTAAAAATGCCCGGAGAGCCGATGTCGAATAAGGCACGTCAGCTCCGCTTGCTGTATGCGTTTATGTGGATGTGGCCCGGCAAGAAGACGCTCTTTATGGGCTGTGACTTCGGTCAATCCGCAGAGTGGGCGCACGATGGTAGTTTGGATTGGCACCTGTTGGAATACTTGGACCATCAAGGTGTGCAGATGGTGGTGCGTGATCTCAATCGAATTTACCGTGAGACACCTGGTTTTGCTGCGGGTGATAATCATCCGGAAGGATTCGAGTGGATTAATAATTCGGACGCAGATAATAGTGTCTTAACCTTCTTGCGTAATGGCACCGCGAAGACCGATACATTGGCAGTCGTCGGTAATTATACACCCGTGCAGCGAGAAGGCTTCCGAGTCGGTGTGCCGTATCCTGGATACTGGCAGGAGATTTTGAATACCGACGCCAAAGAATATGGCGGTCTGGGCTTTGGTAATGCCGGTGGCGTCGTTGCCGACGAGGTCGAGTGGGATGGCCGTCCGTATTCGATTAAGCTGGAATTGCCTCCAGTGTCGATGAGTGTCTTTCGTTTTCAGGGAGAGGCGTAGTTTCTGGAGGCATCCTACACCTTATGCCTTGGTTTATTCGGGGCGCAAGGTGAGGACGCCCTTGCGGATACTCCATGTAAACTGATGCGCATCGGCGAGTTGCTGCAGGCAGGCATAGATTGTCGGGCCATTGATTGGATCAACACCTGTGGCGTCTTGGTTCACTTTGCGGTGGAATTTAATCCGAAGCGCCGTGTCCTCGCGTTGCGGAATCGTGCGTAGCAGATTATTGAGCGTATCTTCGAGTGTGAGGCTGCTGTCGAGCGGCTTAGGCACTGTTATTTTGAAGAGTTGTTCCAACAGCCAAAGCGAGATGTCGGCGTCATCGATTGCTTGAGGCGCGAATTGAGGCACAATTTCGTTGGTCTCGATTAGCGATAGATCAGTCGAGGAAATGTATTTGGCCGGCATCTTGTGCAATCGCCTCTGTGCTGTAGTATCTTCAAACCAGAGGTCGTCGCCAAAACTGCCAAGGTAAGTCGCTTCAATCTCCGAGCCAGAGGTCGAGGTCCAGACGTGTGCTGCGGCGGATAGGCTGTGTGCGCAGATGAGGAGTAAGCAAAGGTTTTGGAATGAGTGTGGCATGGTCTGAATCTTTACTACGTGTTGGACGCTTACCAGTCAGAAGCCCTCGTATTGAAGATACTTGTGATTGGAACTCAGTCGTGTGTGTGGCTATGGCAACCAGGCAAACAACCTCGCTTCAGGGATACGTTGAAAAATGAGGGCGGCTATAGGTCGTATGCTCCGATTGGCGCACGTGTTTTATTGGGGAGTCGAATTAATGGTGTTCAGTTGGTCGGGCCTAGCATGCTTCGAAATCGCCAGTTGAATTACGATAAAGTAGCAACCATTCCGAAGATCTTTAACCAAACCTTACTGAATGATGCCACTATTGTGTGGGATCATTTTAAATGCGTGGCTGATGTTGCCGTGATCAATCTAGGCACGAATGTCATCGCCAGATCAATAGGAAAAAAGGCCCGCATTGCTGCGGGCCGATGTGTGGGGTAGTTCGAAAATCGATGATGTTTGACACTTAGTTGTCGAACAGTGACGAGAATAAAACATCATAATTATTGGAATCGACGATCTCTGCCATTGCTTCGGATGGCGCTGTTAATCCATTCTTCATAAGCTTATAGTTCTCGAGATTATAACTCTCAAAGATGCTCTGGAGGTCTTTGAGTGCCTCGTCGTAGAGGAACGGTCCTGGGTTGCCATTGAATGTGATATTCTGGGCAATAACTGCACCAAGTGTCGCGCCACTATTGCCTCCGCCGTTGGAGGTGTAGTCTGCATAGGGCGCATAGACGACTGCACTGATTCCGCTGTTGCCATTCAACGTGATTTCGAAGTCCTCAGGATCTGATTCCGTACCTGGGTCTGGGTGCGTGCCGTAGATGATAGCATTCGCCGGAATGCCTTCGTTGTTGAGGCCTCCTTGCCCGTTCATCGTTAAGCTGCCGCCGAGATAAAGGACTAAACTACCATACGGTGAAATCGTGAGTAAATTATTGCCGACGGTGAAGTCGCCATCAATGACCATCACGGTGGGGCCCTCGATCGTCATATCGCCGCTGAGAGTCAGGCTGCTTAAATGGTAATATGTGGTGGAGCCGTCATTGAAGCCAATTGTTGTTCCACCGCCACTGTTGCCACCGCCGTTGTTGCCACCGCCGTTGTTGCCATTATTGGCTTGGGCTTGGGCGGCAGCTTCGGCTTGGGCTTGGGCGGCAGCTTCGGCTGCGGCTTGGGCGGCAGCTTCGGCTGCAGCTTGGGCGGCAGCTTCGGCGGCGGCTTGGGCGGCAGCTTCGGCTGCGGCTTGGGCGGCAGCTTCGGCTGCGGCTTGTGCTGCTGCTTCGGCTGCGGCCTGTGCTGCGGCTTCGGCTGCGGCTTGTGCTGCAGCTTCGGCTGCGGCTTGGGCTGCGTCGCTGTTGCCGCTGTTGCCGTTGTTGCCGTTGTTGCCGTTGTTGCCGTTGTTGCCGTTGTTGCCGTTGTTGCCGTTGTTGCCGTTACCGTTGCCACCTTTGGCAGCGTCCGCTTGAGGTATAAACAGTGGCAGCGCACCGCAAATCACTAGTATCGCCAAGATGTGGCAGAGCTTTTTAAGTATTGTTGTGTTAAATAGATATTTCATGGCTGATTGAGGTTTAAGATGAATTTATAGTTGATTAAGCCATCCGGAACCAGAGGTGTCGGGTTGGGGGACTTCCGGTAGCTCAATACTTTGATCGTACTTAATGGCACCGTCGATACGGGCATTCCCTCTAACGCTATCACTACCGTCATCAGCTGAGCCAGTTTTAAGGTCGCCATGGATTCTTGCATTGCCTAGATCAATATCTGAACCGCTGGTTGAGGCACTACCAATGGTTGCGTTTTCAGTTCGGGTAAAGTCTTCCCAATTTAACTCTTCCTCAATAGCGGAGTTATAGCTATCGAAGGTCGGTTGCCCGTTGAAATTGAGCTGATCTTTTGCGATTAAACTATCTTTAAAAGGATTTGGGCGTTCGAATTGCGTTTCAATATAGCGAGAGGCGCGATAATCATTGGCGACGTTTTTGCCGCCAGTTACGATTCCTTGGCTAACAATGTTGACGATATTGACATCATTCTCGCTGGCCTCGCCGACTTTTTGAACGACGACTCGGAAACTGCCGACTCGGTTGTCATCTAGTTCATATATCTCACTTAGTTGGTCTGTGTAGTCTGACAGATTCCATTCGCGATACCAGTAGGCGTCATTAGCGGATTCATTCCAGCCATTGGATGTCCAAGCGCTTTCATCCTCGCCGAATTCTAAAATGGCCCAGATCGCTTCTTCGAGACCTGATTCTGCGAGTGAGAATGCGGCTTCTTGGCCGCTGATACGGCTGCTTAGTTTCCAGTCGGTGAGAACGAGTGGCAGTATGCCAGCGATGCCGAATGTAATGATGCAGGCGAAGGTGAGCGCAATGACCAGTGCAGAGCCTGAATCTTTTCGAGCGTTGCGGATGACGGGGCTCCTAGTGTTTGGGTATTTCATTTGCTGAGGCGAATTTTAAAGGTGAAGTCTGTAATCTTAAGCTCGGTGTCTGCCATCGATCCATTGTGTTTTTCGAATTCGATGCTTTCGATTGAGATCTCATCTTCCTTGAAAGTCAGGGTCGAGCCGGATTCGTCGCTGGCGCTTTGGAGCACATCAAATTTAATCACATTACTAAAGATGGTGCGACTGGAACCGCCTTGTGTGCGTATCACTTTTTTGTCGGTTTCGTTGCCGCGATACTCGACAACATCGACAACATTACCATCGCCATCTTTGAAGGTGAGGGTGAATCGATCATCTCCCCGCGATGTGACTCCATTGGAGTTGCGAATATCAAAGGATAATTGTTCGAGACCGTTGCGAACATCCATGTTGAATTCACAGCGGTTTTCGTGCGCATTCGCAATTTTTGCGAATAGGATGGCTGACGTGGCGGAGCCAATTGCAATGAAGCTGGCGATAGAGAGTGAAACCATCACTTCCACCAAGCTCATGCCAGCGCGGCTGGATATGTCTCTATTGAGCACTGAGACCTCCTTCGGTGATGATGAGTAGGCGAGACTCTTCGTGGAGTTGCCCAGAGTTATCACTCCAATTTAGGGTGATGTGGAAAATGTTTTTACCCGTTTCCCCTGAGCTGCTGAGTGTGCTGGACTTTATGGCCGCAGTCATATTTAGCTCGCTTAGCCGATCTGCTGTTAGCGATCGAAGGACTGAGTAAGCGTCACCTGAATTACTATTTTCGTATTGGTTTATTGTTTGGGTCAGGACCTGTACTTCTTCCCAGTCGAGTGCGCGTAGTTGCTCACATTCTGCTCGCAGATAGAAGTCGGCGAGTGCTTGCTCGCGACTTTTTTCGCTGAGTCGATTGACTTGATTCAAGGACATGAGTCCAGCAGAAATCACTACACTTAAGACAAACACAGCGATAACGGTTTCGATCAAAGTGAATCCCTCGACTCTTTTAGGGTAGATATAATGCATAACTAAAGTTAGTATACCATTGCTGGGAAGTGCTTCAAGATCAATTAGTATCGATACGCTAAGTTGCTAATTTTAAACTTCGGGGCGCTGTTTTAGATGAGCTGCGCAGGAGTTGAGTCGCGAGATATTTGAGTAAAAACTGTCTCCTTAAACATTCAGCGTCTGCTCAGATGGGTTGAATCTGGATTTCACTCTTCATCTTTGGCATTACGGGTAAAAAGATGCCAAAATGAAGGCAGTTGCAGTTTGCTCTAAGTTCGGTGAAATGCACTGAAAATCTTGATAGATCGATGCTCACCACCACTTACAGATGTGAATGGGGCTGGATCTTTTGGTCGCCAAATTCCTAACTTGGGTGGCAATTATATCCGAATATTTTGATTTAATTTATGGGATTTGCTCAGAAGCAATCACATCTGCCAGTATGGCACTATCGACGTCATCTCTTTTTGATGATTTTGCTAAGTTCGACAGTCTGCTAGGATTTAATCTGTTTCTCGGGTTGCGCCTCGCGCTGGGCTGCTTTTTACTGGCTATTATGTTAGACGCAGACTCAATTACCGAACTTCAAACGCAACTCACTCATTTGGAACGTCATATCGCTGAGCAAGATGCGGAATTTTATCAATTGGCAAAGCGCCTAGATGCATTGAGCCAATTAGTGCAGCTGCAAAAAACGCAAATCAACACGTTATCGTCGGGTGGTCAGGCTGGTGCGGAGGAGATGCCCGCAAATGAAAAACCGCCGCATTATTAGCGCAGTTGCTCTCGATGCGACTCTTGCCCGTGGCTGCCCGTGGCTCTGCTGGTTGGGGACCCGCGAGCTGCTGCTATTGATTGGCTAGTTCCAGCGAGCGTGCTTTAGCGGCCGCCAGTGCTTTGTCGACTATGCCCCTTAAGTCATTATCGCTGAATACCTTGAGTGCTGCGGCGGTCGTGCCGCCCGGGGATGTGACTGCGTCGCGCAGTGCTTCGGGGCGATCGTCACTGTCGGCCAGTAGCATGGCTGCGCCGAGCAAGGTGTCGATCGCGAGCGAGTGGGCGAGTGCTTCGTTGAGCCCGCAGTTGATACCTGCTTCACGGAGTGCC
>Ga0115568_10003295_pt1 | contig 11047 bp, 9 predicted proteins | sample COGITO_mtgs_1204_FD_87296 | JGI IMG/M metagenome (GOLD analysis project Ga0115568, IMG submission 87296) | Pelagic marine microbial communities from North Sea - COGITO_mtgs_120426 | ecosystem: Environmental > Aquatic > Marine > Epipelagic | place: Germany:Helgoland, sampling site Kabeltonne...
ATGGCAAAGCAGATAAGCCCGCATATGCACCTCCTCTGTAGTGATAAACAATGTCAACTAGAGGAATTTACGGGTTTCGTATAAACGAAACAGACAAGCTCGCTTACAGCCATGCAGACAGTTACCCCGATGTGCTCGGCGCAATGCGGTAAGGGCGATAGAATTCGAACCAGCGCCCCCTGACACCAAAGCAGAGGGGGCGAGCAAGCTACGCTACATCCAACGAGATTCCTTATGTCTATTTTTTGAGAGTCCAAAGCTAACGATCAGTATAAAATCAGTATAATTTGTCTACACTAGTCCACTTCAGTCCACTTTGGACGATGCCTCAACCCCCCAAAGTCGGCCATGCCGCTTACCTATAAACAGAAAAGCCCCTAAGTATCAAATACTTAGGGGCTTAAGAAATGGAGCGAGCGAAGAGGTTCGAACTCTCGACATCCACCTTGGCAAGGTGGTGCTCTACCAATTGAGCTACGCTCGCTTCTTTGGAAGAAGTCGCAGAGAATTCTAAATTCGCCCCCTCTGTCAATGTGTTTTTGAAAAAAATGGCCGAACTTGCGCCAAATAGAAAAGTCCCTATGTTGCCTGTTAAATAAAATTATTACAAATTACTGTCGATTTATGTGGCTTTTCTAAAAAACCCCCATAAACAGTACCTTTTAATTCAGGAAAATATACACATATGGAAACAGGAATAGTAAAATGGTTCAGCTCTGAAAAGGGTTACGGCTTCATCACGCCAGACAATGGCGGAACGGATCTTTTCGTTCATCACTCAGAAATTCAGATGGATGGTTATGCCTCCCTCGACGAAGGCCAAAAGGTTACATTCGAAATCGGCTCAGGACAAAAAGGTCCCTGCGCTACGAATGTAAATGCCGCTTAATTTCGATTACATCGACGCTCTATAGCGTTACTTTACAAAAAGCGCCTTAGCGGGCGCTTTTTTTTGTGCCAACAACACACGGTACACTTCTAGCTTTCAACGGATCCGTCAGGTCAGTCCCACGCGGGTTGGCACGAGCGGCACCGACAACTGCTTCGAATGTACACCGTACCCCTGCAGCAAACCGACTGACTCAATCGGTAATGACTGGTCACTTAGCTCATCCGCCTAGCCGTCTTACTTAAAAACAACAGCACCCAAATATAACATCCCAATCGAACGGGCGAATCTAAGATCTGACCTTGGCAGATTTCCGTGGCGCGTTCGCCAGCTTCACAATTCCCCAGATGATGAGGCCAAGCGATGAGATCGCGGCGAGAAATGCAAACACTAATCCCTTTACGATAAGTCCGACGAAGCGGGCAAAGCTGAATGGTGATAATGAAAAGATGCGCGACTCCGCCCCTCCAGTTACATCAATCGTGACCTGACCCGCTTTGCTTAATTCGACATAGCCTATGCTCTGACGTGCGCGACCGATCGAGCTAAATCTCGTATGCGGATCACTGACGAAATCGAGCGGCATTACGCCCTGCTCGGTGATTTCGATCATTAAGCCATCTGGTAATTCGATCGGATTGTGATAGGTTCGACCATCATACACCGTCTGATAATCATGCCATAGATAGTAGCGACCCGGCGTATCGACAAATGCGATGGCAGTACCTGGCACCTCAAATTCGAGAAGGTCCACACTATCGCGCACCAGTGTCAGTACGATGACGAATGGCACGCAAATTGCCCCAATTCCAAATACGACCAAACCCGCAATGATTTGTTTAACTCCTGCCTTCATCTGAATTGTTATGAACGCCGCTTCTTTGGCAGCCCCTTGGCATTATAAACGGCTTTCTTGCGCTTGTGAACTTTAGTCTTAGCGCCGCCACTGGCGCCGCCACCGTGCTTGCCAGTTTGCAGCGTCTCGATTTGGTCGCGTAGTATCGCTGCTTTTTCGAATTCAAGTTTTTGTGCGGCTTCGAGCATCTCGGTCTCTAACTCAGCAATGACATGCACTACATCAACATCGGCTGACTCCGCGACCAGTAAGTCGTGCGATTCGCTCTCATCGTAACGCTTACCTGGCGTTTGCAAGCTATCATCGATGCTACGCGTTACACCCACTGGAGTAATGCCGTGTTCAAGATTGTAAGCCACTTGCTTGTCTCGACGGGCACTCGTTACCTCCAATGTCTGAAGGATCGACTTGGTCATGACATCGGCATACAGAATAACACGCCCCTTTTCGTGGCGCGCGGCGCGCCCTGAAGTCTGAATCAGACTCGTTGCACTGCGTAAAAAACCCTCCTTGTCGGCATCGAGAATCGCCACCAGCGCAACTTCTGGCAAGTCGAGGCCTTCGCGCAGCAGATTGACTCCCACTAAGACATCAAACTCTCCCAATCTTAAGCGACGCAGAATCTCAACACGCTCAATCGCATCGATATCCGAGTGCAAATATTCGACATTCAAGCCCGCTTCGCGCAAATAATCACTCAAATCTTCCGACATACGCTTGGTCAAAGTCGTCGCCAGCGTGCGTTCGCCCTGCTCGGTGGCCTTACGCACTTCGCCGATGAAATCTTCCACCTGTCCCTTGATCGGGCGGATCTCCATCTCTGGGTCAATCAAGCCCGTCGGACGAATCACTTGCTCAGCAATAACCGACGACACTTCCAACTCAAGCGCTGCGGGAGTAGCGGACACATAGATCGTCTGATCAGTGATCGACTCAAACTCGGTAAAGGTTTGCGGACGATTATCCATCGCCGACGGCAAGCGAAAGCCATACTCAACCAAGCGCTCTTTACGCGCGCGATCGCCATTATACATCGCCCGCACCTGCGGTAAGGTGGCGTGACTTTCATCGATGAAGAGCAAAAAGTCATCTGGGAAGAAATCGATCAGGCAAAACGGCCGCTCACCTGGCTTGCGCCCCGAGAGGTAACGGGAGTAATTCTCAATTCCAGTGCAAAAGCCCATTTCCTGGAGCAATTCGATATCGTATTCAGTGCGCATCCGAATACGCTGCGCCTCTAATAAAAGATTTTGCGACTCGAACCATGCGATGCGTTCTTCAAGCTCCGCGCGTATTTGCGGCACCGCGCCTTCAATCTTGTCCTTAGGTGTGGCGTACTGAGTGGCCGGATACAGATTAAAGAGTCCTAGGATGCCGCCCGTCGCACCAGTCAATGGGTCAAGCTCCCGTATGCTCTCGACTTCATCGCCCCAAAACTCAACACGAATCGCAGTCTCCATATAGGCCGGAAAAATATCCACTACATCACCACGCACTCGGAATTTACCACAAGTAAATGAGACATCATTTCGTTCGTACAGCACTTCGACCAAGCGTTCTAAAAAATCGTCGCGCGAAACCTCCAAGCCCGGACTGAGTGGAATCATCATCTCTTTAAAGTCTTCGGGCGATCCAAGCCCGTAAATACAAGAGACGCTGGCGATCACGATCACATCGTTTCGACTGATTAAGGACGAAGACGCAGCGATACGCAGGCGCTCGATTTCCTCATTAATCGAAGAGTCCTTTTCGATGTAGGTATCTGTTTGCGGAATATAGGCCTCGGGCTGATAGTAGTCATAGAAACTGACAAAATACTCGACCGCATTGTCTGGGAAAAATGCTTTAAACTCGGAGTAAAGCTGTGCGGCTAGTGTCTTGTTGTGCGAGAGAATTAATGCTGGGCGCTGCAACTGCTGGATCATGTTCGCCATGGTGAATGTCTTGCCCGATCCCGTCACACCAAGTAGCGTCTGGCGCTTGTTGCCCGCGCGCACGGAATCCACCAAGGCCTTAATAGCCTGCGGCTGATCGCCTTGCGGCGAATATTCACTACTCAGTTTAAAATCCACAAGGCCAGAAAAGCGCAGGAACCCTAAGTGCGCAAGCCGAAGCGCTCGGATCTAGGCTTTGGCAATCGACAAAGTCATACTGCTCTCCATAAATCAGTGCCGTGAAGCCTAGCAACAAAGCGATTGTATTTTTTGATGGTGACTGCGGCCTATGCAGTGTGTCTGTGCGTTTCTTAATCAAGCGCGATAGCCACCAGCACTTGTATTTCGCGCCACTGCAAGGGGTCACCGCGCAGGCCATCCTGCCACAGCAATACCGCGAATCACTGCGTACTATAGTCTACCAGCGTGTGAGTGCCGACGGTCAACCCACGCTGCTGATCCGCTCCGAAGCAGTGCTGCTGGCACTGATTGATACGGGGAGCGCATGGCGTCATCTCGCACAGATTGCTCGCCTGCTACCTCTAAGCCTGCGTGACTGGGGCTATGACCGAATTGCCGACAACCGAAAGATTTTTTTTAAAGCCGCTGCCTGCAAATTGCCCAGTCAAGCAGAACACGCGCGCATTTTACCCTAGTAGCTAAGATACTGAACTTAGACCATCTGGACTCGAGGCACGTGACAACAACTGACAGGCGCAGCAGTCTATTCCAGCTACATGTCGGCATCTCGGCGCCCACATAGGTTCTCAATTTCTAAAGCAGTCGCTGTGGTTGCCTGCGTGTTGCAACAGGAGTGCGGGCGACTCACCCGCGTTGTTAATTAACGTGGGCGAGTCGCCCACGCTCCTTCAATCGTTTGTTCTAGCGAGGCGGTTGATTTCAACAAAATCAAATGATCTAATACTATTGGGACGAGCGGTCAGAGTGTTGCGGTGACGGTGGGTAAAACTAACACAGGCCCTTCGAATAACCGAAGAGCCTGTTAAAAAATACGATGATGCGATCTAACTGCCTAGTGAGGCAGGAAGATAAAGACACACGCCATCACTACTGTTGGGAACAGTGCGCCGAGCATCAACTTAAGTGGTGAAACACCATCATCGAAATATTTGCTCAGGATACTCTGACCAGCAGGATTCGGCGCATTGGCGATCACTGTCAAACCACCACCAGTGACCGCACCGGCAACCACTGCGTATTGCAGTGCGACGGCACGTGCGAGGTCCGCAGGGTTCGTCGCTAAACTCTGATCAAAGGCCGGCACCTGCGATGCTAAGAAAGTAATTGCGGCATTATCATTAAATGCAGTCAACACAGTCGCACCGATGAAGAGCGGCACTTCACCGAGCGCTGAGAGCACGGGGGCGATCCACCACCCTTGCAGTCCGCCATGCGTAACCAGGCCGGCAAGGAAGAAACCAACCAACAGCGGCCCTTTTAGAGCGATCGCGTATTGATGGTGATCGGTCGCAATCGTAAAAGCGATAAAGACGAGAAAGCCACCAATAAAGAAAGCTGGATGGTGCAATGTGAACACCGTCCATGCTAGGAAGAATAGATGCACCACAATGATCCATAGCGGTGCAGGCTCTTCTTCATTTGCAGTCGCTTCTGCCGCAACCGCATCTGCTTTTGCCTTCAAAGCCGCAAAGTCCTTGCGAAAAACCAAGAAATAAACTCCTGTCGCGATCAAAATACCGAGCACCGCACGAATGCCAAAATGAGAGAGCATGAACGGGGTATCCCAGCCCCACTTCGATGCAACCATGAGCACGGGAGGTGCGGCAAAGTGGGTCAACGTGCCACCGACAGAAATATTCACAAACAACAAACCCATGGTGGCATACTTAAACGTGGGCGTAGGATTGTAGCAGTAGAACTGATGGCCAAGCAGTAGTGCAGCAATCGTCATCGCGGCAGGCTCAGTAATGAAAGAGCCGAGTAAAGGTGCGATGATCAGAATCGAAAGCCACCATGCTGCGGGTGTGCGATTACCAATTTTAGCCACCGAACTCAACGCGCGCTCGGCAAAAGCCACGACTGGGCGTGATGCCGCAATCGCCATGATCACGACGACGAAGATCGGCTCGGTATAGTTCCGCGTATCGATGTAGTGCGTGGTATGATCCCAGCCATATTTATAAGTAATAAACAATAGCAGCGGAATCAACCAGATACCAAAAATTGCTTCGATCTCACCTAAAAAATGAAACAGGGTCGCTTTAAAACTCACTGGGTCCTTACCGTCCACAAAGACACGCTGATCAGCCTTCGCTTTGACATAATTCTCATGCTCGTATTTATGCGCAAGCTTCATGAAATGCACTGACGCAAAGGTATGCATAATCGCCCCGAAGAATAGTAAGGTCGCAATTAAGTTGATCGGATCTGCGGTTGCGCGGAGTTTTAGTATCTGCAGCACACTGAGCTCATCCTCAGAAATGTTGAGTTCATCGGCGTGCGCTTGTTCTAGTGTAGTATAATCTTCTAACGCCATGGGAAACGAAATATCTGAGACACCAAGACCATGTTCATTGCCACTGATCGAACTACCAGTCGCGGCGTACAGGCTAGACGTCATAATGAAACTGGCGAGAAAGAGTAGGATGAATCGTATCGGGTAGATGATCATAAGCTAGAAGGTCTAAGGATTTATGTATTACTTAAAAGAAAAAACGCGACCAGCGCTGCGGATTGTCATCGACTACAGCAGTCGATGGCACGCTGACTCAAAAGATTATAATTAAGTCTGTTTAAGCCTATTCCGCACGGCTAAGCGTGGTGGTAATTAGAGCCGGCGTTGATCGAAACGGCACGGTAGAGCTGCTCGCACAACAGCATGCGGGCGATCTCGTGCGTGAAAGTGAGTGGCGACAGGGCTAACAGTACGTCCGCCCGTGCTTTGACTGCGGGGCTCAAGCCATAAGCGCCACCGATGATAAAGATGGCGGGCTGACCTTGCAGATCAAACAGCTCCTTGGCGAGGCCTGTGGAAGTGCGTGTTTTGCCCTCTTCGGCCATCGCGTAGACGCGGGCATCTTTTCGTTTAGCCAACGCTTCGAGGATCCGCTCGCCCTCGCTTTCGACATCGCCGTCCTTGAGTTCGAGCAACTCGAAGTTACCGGAACGTTTGAGGCGCTTGGAGAAATCGTCGCAGAGCGCAGTCAGCGGCTTATTCTTCATACGGCCTATAGCAATGATGGTGTAGCGATACATATGAGTGGTAGTGATGAGAGAGCAAAAAGCTGAGATTCAGCTACATCTACTTAAGTTAATTGAGGATTTCTAGATCCACCACGACGGGGCGATGGTCACTAACGTAGCAACGTAGGATCTCACAGCGCATAACTCTGTAGCTTGGTGGCACGAGAATAAAATCCAAACCATGGATCGGCAGAAGTGACGGAAAGGTGCGACCGTTCCTCGGGTAGATCTGGTAGGCACATTGATCCTCTAAGTATTTAAACAGGTGCGCAACGGCGTCATTAGGCTTACCAGAGCGGCTATTAAAATCACCACACACGACTGGCGACAAATAGCCCTCATCCCCCTGTTGGGCATGGCGTTCTTCTAAAAATACGATCAGACGCTCGATTTGCTCAATCCGGCGCAGTCGCGATTTATAGTCCAAGTGCAGATTGACGATTGGCAGGTGCCCATTTGGCAAAGTCAGCTCGGTATAGAGAAAGCCCTTCTCACCAATCTCTGCGGTGCCGAACGCTTGATGATCCGCATGCTCGATTGGAAACCGCGACAGCAAGCCATTCCCATACGCGAGCGGCAGCCGCCCACCGCGCCGGTTATGCACCCCGAGATGACTATGCGCGTAGCAAGCCTCTGCCTTTAAAAAATCAAGCAAATGAATCCGCTGATTCCAATGCGAGTCCTCGTCGACTTCCTGCAGTGCCACGACATCGGCCGCTTCGCGCTGAAGCAAGCGAGCAACCCCCAAGAGATTTCGCTCAATCCCGCGTGTTCCATGAAACCCCTGATAGGTGGAAAGCCCGCGCCCATGTGCGATATTCAGCGTAAGCAGGCGAAGTCGACGTACAGACATGAGCTAAAAGGCCATGCCTACGCACCGCCCTGGATAGAACGCGCATATTTGGCGACGGCTTTAAATAATGCATCTGCAAATGCTGCAACTGAAACCAACACGAGTTGTAACTCAACATCGCTGAAGACCACTGCTTCGCCCTCGCGGAAGACTTTACGTAAATCCACAAGCTTCGCCTGTGCCTGTCCATCTACAACTCCCGCATTCTGATTCTCAACGGCCTTCAACTCAATCACCAGCTCACCCTGCTCGTCAACCTGCGCCGCTTTGACAATACCGCCCTGCTGCATCAAAATTTGCATCACGAAACCGAGCGAGATGATGCTATCTTCCAACTCGCACATGATGCCGTAGTCTTTTTCGAGGCGATTAAACTTCTCGTCGAGTTGAGCAGGGATAAAGGCTTGCTGAGCCGTTTGAGCATCCTTTTGTGCGTCGGGCGTCACGTCCTTGTTCGCATTCGTGGCTTTCACCAGTGCCAGGAAGAAGTGGGCGTTATTCATCGCCGTCACGATCAAATTCAAGGAATCACCTATCACTTGGCGCACCAGCAGGTCACGTGCGTAGGCCTGCATTTGCTCGAAATTCTGATGACGCGGAGCGGCAGGCATAATCCGGGGCGTATTCACGTGCTGATTATAACGGTCTTCTTGCACCGCCTCACGCGAAGCCAGATTGAAAGCCAGCATATCAAAATGGCGTTGTAACCCAGACATGAACTGTTGCGCGATTTGCTGTAAGTTAACTTGCTGCGGTTGCCCGCCATTAGCATTGGATTCAGCTGTCATAAAAATTCACTTTATAATTTAATCTGGAAGCTCAGCACTCCAATCAACAAATTCTAGCCCTCGGGACAACCTCGTATTTATTTTATCCACAAAATGATTTGAAGCAAATCATCTACAGGCTGGTCTAAACGCATACATTTGTTAGAGTAATGTTCATGTGGGAATCGTTCAACGATCAGCTAATTGAGCCCCTAACCTCTTGGCTAGGTGGCGCTTTCGTATTCTTTTTCACCAATGCGACGGCCGTGCTTGGTTTCATCCTTGCGCTACTCATCATCCGCCGGGTCTTGATCGAGAAGCGCAACCCTAGCAACTTTTTCGCTTGGTTCTTCATTGTCGTTTTTTTTCCGCTAGTCGGTGTGCCTCTGTATTTTATGTTTGGTGGCCGGAAGAGTCGGAAAAAATCACGTATTAAACGTAAAATCGCTGATGCAGCTCGCTCGCTCAGCGCAAGAGCTGACAACAATCAGCCATGCAGCCACGACATCCTCGCTGACCCTGACGGCAACTCCACAACTACAGGTAATCACTTCGAACTACTGCCCGACGGTGAGAGTGCCTTTCATCGAATCTGCCAAGAAATCGAAAGCGCCGAGCACACCATTCACATCGCCACTTACATTCTGAGTCGCGATGCCACTGGTAAAAAAATTGTCGCACTCCTCGCCAAGCGCGCCGCCGAAGGCGTGACGGTGCGCCTCCTACTCGACTCGCTCGGCAGCTGGAATCAAACTCGCGCCGCACGTCACAAGCTACGCAAGGCCGGCGCACACGTTGCAATGTTTATGCCCGTGCTGCCAATTCAAACCCATATCTCCTCTAATTTACGCAACCACCGAAAGATCGCCATCTTCGACAACTACCGCGCCATTACAGGTGGTCAAAACCTCGATATACGCTTCCTCGGCAGTATGCCAATGGCTGAACGCTTCGCCGATTTCAGCGTCATTACCCAAGGCCCGGCAGTCGCGCACCTAACTCGAACTTTCCTAGCGGACTGGGCTTTTGCTGCCAAGGAGTCGCCCACAAAATATGGCGAACTGCTGCGCCATACCCCCGAAGAAGCTGGCGATAGCACGATCGAAGTCATCGCCAGTGGTCCCGATATTGCGAGCGACCCGCTGTGGGAGCAAATAATACGGATTATCCAAGAGTTCAAACAGAGCCTGACGATCATCACGCCCTATTTCATCCCCGACGAAGTGCTGTTTCAATCCCTCATCGTCAAAGCACATACGGGTCGCAAAATACGCCTCGTACTGCCCCTGCGCTCAAATCACTCGATTGCCGACATCGCTCGCTATCACTATCTACGCCAGTTGCACGAGGCGGGCGTGGACATTCGCTTCTACACCCCGCGTATGCTGCATGGCAAACTCATCCTCGCTGACGGTAAAGTCGCGTTGGTCGGCTCCGCCAATATCGATATGCGCTCACTATTTGTAAATTTCGAGATCGCGCTGCTGCACTACAGCGCCTCAGACATCGCTCAACTTGACCAATGGGCTCAAAACATTATCGCCGACAGTATTTCCTATCAACAAGCCACAGCGAATAAACAACGAATGCCCGCCAAGTTTACCGAAAATCTAGTGCACTTATTCGTGCCCTTACTTTGAAGCCACTGGCAGTGGTTTCGCCTTGCTCGAAAGCAGCAGGCCACTTATCGAAATAGCCTGCGATGCTTTCCTTACTTACTCAGCGACTACTGACCGGATGTCTTATCCTACTAGCGCTCGGCCTTTTGGTTGGTTGCGCGAAGCAGCAGAGTCATGTCGAACGAGGCAACGCGAATCAAGAGCTCTACATTGGCATTGGTACAGAACCATCTGGGCTCGACCCGCAACTCACCACTGGGCTGACCGAATACTCCGTCATGACCGCCCTCCTCGAGGGGCTCACCACACTGGACGCAGAGACGATGCAAGTGCGACCGGGCGTCGCTGAGTACTGGGACATTTCGGAGGACGGTCTGACCTATACTTTTTATTTTGACCCCAACGCACGTTGGTCGAATGGCGATTCGGTCACTGCAGCAGATTTCCTCTTTTCCTTTGAGCGCATCTTAACACCATTACTCGGTGCACCGTATGCCTACATGCTGTACCCCATGCGTGGCGCCGAAGCATTCAATCGCGGCGAGCTGACAGACTTCAGTCAAGTCGGCGCGCGCGCAGTTGATGCCGCCACACTCATCCTAGAGCTCGAATCACCAACGCCCTACTTTTTAAGCTTACTCGCGCACAATACTTGGTGGCCCGTCCACCCTCCAAGCATTCTTAAGCACGGCGCAATGACCGATCGGATTTCAAAATGGACCAAGGCGGGGAACTATGTGGGCAATGGCCCTTTTACTTTAAAGCGCTGGCGCCTCAACAGCGAAATCCACGCAGTCAAAAACCCTCATTATCGAGACATCGAGAATGTGCATCTTAACGGTCTGCATTTTTTACCCATCGAGCCGCAGGCAGAAGAGCGTTCCTTTCGCGCAGGCCATCTACA
>Ga0115568_10003296_pt1 | contig 11046 bp, 12 predicted proteins | sample COGITO_mtgs_1204_FD_87296 | JGI IMG/M metagenome (GOLD analysis project Ga0115568, IMG submission 87296) | Pelagic marine microbial communities from North Sea - COGITO_mtgs_120426 | ecosystem: Environmental > Aquatic > Marine > Epipelagic | place: Germany:Helgoland, sampling site Kabeltonne...
AGATAATCAACTTGCAACCTTTCTAACGCTTGATTACAGGCTTCAAAAACGTGTTTTCTATTTAATCCATATTGCGTTGGTTTCGAGTCTTGCAAACCTTGATGACCAAAAAACACTTTACTCGAAACTACATAACTATCCCGCGTCCAATTTGAATTCTTCAACAATTTACCCATGACTCTTTCCGACTCCCCACGCGCATAAATTTCAGCATTGTCAAAGAAATTGATTCCATGGTCGTAAGCAACGTGCATTAACTTTTCAGCTATTTTATTATCTACCTGCTTACCAAATGTGAGCCAACTTCCTAATGAAAGCTCGCTTAATTGCAAGCCTGTCTTTCCCAATCTTCTATAATTCATTTTGTTTTTTAGTTGAATGATTTCATTTCAATTACCTTAACCCTCAGATTAAAGTTCCCAAAATAACTGAATTATTAAACCCGCACCTACTACTTTCAATAATCCTGGTTATAATAATTTCGTAATGTCCGTACTCATCGGTTTTGTGCCACTCGGAAAATCTTTCACCAACATTCCTTTTTCGTCTACCAAAAATTTATGAAAATTCCATCGAACGTTGGCACTTGCAACACCGTTTAATTCTTTTTTTGTTAGAAATTGATACAGGGAGTGCTGGCCATCGCCCTTCACTTTTATCTTTTCCGTTATGACGAAATCCACCCCATAATTTTTTTGGCAAAAACTTTGTATTTCGGACGGACTGCCTGGTTCCTGGCCTCCAAACTGATTGCACGGCACACCAATTACAACCAATTTTTCCTTATACTTCTCATGCAAACTTTGTAATTCTTTGTATTGCGGTGTAAATCCACATTTAGAAGCTACATTAACAAATAAGATTTTTTTTCCCCTAAAGGCTGAAAAAACAATCTGCTTTCCATCAATGGTTTTTAGATCTATGTTACTTAATGATACTTTTTCCTGACTTTTTTGAGCTTTTCCACAGAACACAACCGCTAAAAGGACTCCCAATAAAACTATTTTTTTCATTTGTTCGATTTTTATCAAAACAATCGCGATTAAAAATAGTTCATCACCATAAATAATCGAAAAAATTCATTCGTGTTTTCAGAACAAAAATAACCTGAAATTGTTGTAAATTAAAATAACGGTATGTTTAATATTTTTAAGAAACAATCAGAGCTAGAACAACTTCAAAAGAAATACCAACAACTGATGCATTCAGCGTTTCAATTATCTAAGACCGACCGAAAGGAAAGCGATAGAAAAACTGCAGAAGCGCACGAAGTTCTATTAAAAATTGAGAAAATAGAAAGTAAAGACGCCTAATTAAAGTAGATTTTTTATTTTGTAGAAAAATACTTTTATGAAAGGTGTGTTAAGTCTATTACTATTTATCGTTGTTTCATTTTCCTGGAGTCAGCAAACCATTTACGACACAATTGAACACAATGCGATCAATCGTGACTACATTTTGTACGTACCTAACTCATACAACCCTGCAAATCCTGTTCCTTTAGTTTTCAATTTTCATGGATACACTAGTAATGCGTTGCAACAAATGTGGTACGGTGATTTTAGAGCAATTGCAGATACTGCAGGGTTCATTATTGCTCACCCTAACGGCACAATTGATGCTTTAGGAAATACACATTTCAATGTCGGTTGGGGCGGAAGTACAACAGATGATGTTGGCTTTACCAATGCACTAATTGATTCAATTTCTCAGAATTACACCATTAATCCAGACCGTATTTACAGCACTGGGATGTCTAACGGGGGGTTTATGAGTTTTCTTTTAGCATGTGAATTGAGTAGCCGAATTGCTGCTGTTGCGTCGGTTACAGGATCTATTTCTCCAGCTCAGTTAGCAGCCTGCAATCCACAACATCCTACTCCAGTCTTGCAAATTCATGGAGACAGTGATGGTACTGTACCTTATAACGGAGGTGCTGGATGGTCAGAACCAGTCAACTCAGTAATATCTTATTGGTCGGGATATAACAATTGCCTGGCAAGCCCTGTGGTAACGAACCTTCCCGATGTTAATCTTACGGACGGCAGTACAGTTCAGCATTACCTATACAAAGATGGAGACAATTGTGCAGATGTTGAGCATTTCAAGATTATTGGCGGTGATCATACGTGGCCCGGTAATTTTATTGGTGGAGCAGGCACAAATTACGACATTAACGGATCAATGGAAATTTGGAAGTTCTTTTCTAAATACGACATTAACGGCAAAATTGGTTGTATTGCTAATCTGCCTAACCATTTAGATTTGTCTCAGGTTGTGCAACTCTTTCCAAACCCTGCAAAAGAAAATTTTCATCTTAACATAGAACCCCAAGGAAAAAAGGTAATCACAATTAGCAACGCACTTGGAATGATTGTGTTAAAAACAACTACTCTAGAAACGACTTGTACATTTTCTGTCAAAAATTGGGATGCAGGATTATACCACATCGCTGTGACTCTTGAAAATGGCAATCGCGTTAGTAAAAGAGTTGTGGTTTCCAATTGATTCTGTAATTGTTATTTTTCAACCTCGCAACAAAACTTCCGTCGCACCGCCGCCATAGCGCTGATAAGATCCATCTAGAAACTCATATTCCGGATAAAAAGTCCTTAGTTCAGATCTGATTTCTTCTCTCAGCACACCCGCTCCCACTCCATGAATAAATACAATTCGTTTCATATTCCTGCTAATTGCAACATTCATTTTTCGTTTGAACGCTGCCATTTGAACTTCAATAATTTGATAATTAGGCATTCCCTTATGGCTATCAATCAAAGATTCTATGTGCAAATCGACTTCCATTTCGTCTGAATTATGCATCTTTTCGAGATGCTTAAATCTCTTATAGAATTGAGCATCTTGCTTGTCATTTTGCTCTTGATTCACAATTTTCTCGACATCCTTGTCGCTTATCTCATAACTACCCCCAGCTAGAACCAGCTGAGATGCTTGGTATTGATAATCAAAACCATCGTCTGTTTCTACTGTAATCGTTTTACCCTCTACGCCGATTACTTTACCTCCACCAGCTTCATTTAAAAAATTAACATTATCACCTATTTGAAAACTCATTCAATTAATTTTATAGTACAAAAGTAAGCAAGGAAATCAATTGACCTATCTTTGTTCCATGTCAGGAATTCGTATTAATAAATTTGTAAAGGCTACTGGCCTTTTTTCAAGAAGAGAAGCCGATCAGGCTATAGCAGATAGTCGCGTAACCATTAACAAGAAATTAGCGACTATTGGTGCACTCGTGTCCGAAGGAGACGTTGTTCATCTAGATGGCGAAATCATCAAGCCCTTTACAACTCCAAAACAACGTAAAAATGTTTTACCGCCAGCCGTGAATCCAAAATCAAAACAGAAAAGAATTGCCTATCAAAAAGCAAACAAAGAAAATAGAAGGCAAAAAAAATAGATTGTGACAAAATTAAAAGCTGTTTTATTTGATATGGATGGTCTGCTAATCGATTCGGAACCACTTTGGCGAAAAGCAGAAATTGCCATTTTTAAATCCGTATCTATTGAGCTAACGGATGCTGATTGTATTAAAACAGCTGGACTGCGGATTGATGAAGTAGTAGATTATTGGTATCAGAAGTATCCTTGGAAAGATTCAGAAGGGTTTACTAAAAAAGAAATCGAAAAGAAAATTGTTGCTGAATTAATTCAATTGATTGTTTTGGAGGGAGCACCCATGTCTGGTGTCACCGAAATATTGAATTTTTTTAAAAATCTTAAAATCCCCATGGCTATTGCCTCTTCATCCTATTACAATATTATTCATGCAGTTATCGATAAACTGAACATCCATCATTACTTTAAAATAATTCATTCTGCAGAGGAGGAAGAGTATGGGAAACCACATCCTGCCATTTTCTTAACAGCGGCAAAAAAGATGGGCGTAAAAAACAGTGAATGTCTTGTTTTTGAAGATTCATTTCATGGAATTATCGCTGGTCTTGCTGCTAAGATGAAAGTAGTTGCGATTCCAAACAAGGCCTTGTATAACAACGTAAAATTTGATATCGCAACCATTAAAATCAAGTCTCTATCAGCATTTAATGAGCGTTGTTTAACTCAATTGACTCTTACTTAGGTTTAGACTTTGTCGCTCGGTACTCAAATCAATCATAAGTTCATTTTCTAAAATTACTGCTGATTCTATTAGTTTTGATAAGTGATTCATCCGATCGGTTTTGTCACCTAAAACACGATGATTCATGCCTTTTTTCCATTTCTCCACTTTTTGGACACCCGATGATGTTTCTTCTGAAAAATAAGTCCTCTGAAATTTTTCCCATATGTAATTGATGGCCATTTGATTGGGGTGAAGTAAATCTTCTTTAAAGAATCGATAATCCCTAAGATCATCCATAATCAGTTCGTAAGCTGGGAAATAACTCACCTGATTAAATCTCCTGATTATTTCATGAATAGCCACATTTAAAATTGACTTACTCCATTGGTTTTCAATAGCGCCATCTTTCCAATGTCTCACTGGGCTCAATGAAAAAATAACTTTCAGATTAGAATTAACACAAAATAAGTGCTCCAATGTTCTGGAGAACTGAGAAACAATGTCATTAACGCCAAGCTTTTCCTTTACAAATTGAGCACTTGGAATTCGATGGCAATTGGCTACAATTCCTGCATTAAAATGTCGATATACCCATGCAGACCCCAAGGTCACTACCAATACCTCCGTATTTTGTAGCTGTACAGCATCTTTTTCTATTCCATCGTTTATCTTATCTAATAAACGAATGACATTCGAATCACTATACGACCCGCTATGATTCATCGAATAATATTTGCCGTCCCAAGATTGAAGGTCACTTTCTGTATATTTCACTTCTCCAATCAGATCACAAAGCGCTTGATTGATTGAATGGGGGTTGAATAGAACCCCATGTTGTATATCATGAGCATCCATATTAGCCAGAGTCATTTTCTGCTTAATATTGGTAGCAAAACACGATCCTAAAAAAAGGATTTTGGTTTTAAAGTCTATTTGAAAATCCGAATCATTCGGAAATACTTCAGTTCGAAATTGCATGCGTGAAAAACTTTTTTTTAAGGTGTTTAAACAATGGTTCGAAAAACTGATTACAAATATACCATTGACAGCTTATATAACCGACCTATATCCCGTTCAATTCATACTTATTTTCTTAAAAAACTTTCTTTCAGTACATGAATAGAGCATTTGCCGTCACATTAGGCTGCCCCCCCCTTCTCAATTCTACTAAAGCTTCTAATCAAAAAGAAAATAATGAAACATTGTAAAACAATAAGTATATAATTTAAGATGATTATTTGTTCTTTAGATTCAATAATTTCAATTCCATACTTTAAAGTTTCGTAAAACAGAAAAGAAGCTCCCAAACCAAACAAATAACCGAGTTGCTTGCTGATGTCAATTTTACCTAACAACTCTTTGTCCTGAGCCACAAGTGTCTCGGCTCTACCCAGGTAACCACCAAACGTAAATGTAAATTGATAACCAATATATATTAGTAAAGCACTGACTAAAGAGAACTGTAATAAAACGAAGATTATTACTGTGAATAGCATCATCAGTTCAACCATCAATGAGATGTAATAAAAACTCTTAATATTGAGTAATTTGTCATAAAATTTGGCAATAATCAACATGGCTACGGCCAAGAAAATTCCACCTACAGAATAGACAAGAGGGTCTAACGGGTCGTAAATCGTAAAAAGCATTCCAATCGATAGCCCCGTAAATGAGGAATTAAATAGCTTGTACCACAAAAAGGACTTGGTGTTTAATCTCATGGTTTCAGAAGTGTTTTGTACAAATTAACATCTTTGTAAACGGGTAAATTGCTCAAAATCATTAATTCACGGAGGCTGTCCAATTGACTCAGCGCCGTTAATTCTGAAAACGCTGAATCGAACTTAATGTTCGCATACGAATTTGGATACAAGGTGATTTTCTCGCATTCAAAACAAATGGAGATAGAAGCTACGGGTTCATCCTTATCATTGAAATAAATCAATCCATGTCTTGGAACAAAACATTTAGATAGGCCTAAAATCAAACTTGACAAATCCTGCTGCACAACTCCCTGAAGCCGTGACAGTTCATTTCTTTGCAACCGTATTCCATGTCCAATAATGGATGGTGCATACCCATTATCATCCCATACATACCTGTCTGGTTTATCGTTTGATTCCTCGATATTGAAAAGATGAATTTTGACGTAGCTATAGGTAAGATTTGAAAAATTGTTGTCTTGAGCTACTGAAACAATTTGTGAAATATTAAGTAAAAGAATACACGCAATCGCCCTTTTCATTCGTTTTCTTTAATTGAATACTTGTTCGTTTTCAAACTTTTGGTGCGCGCAATTCTATTCAACACCTGCCCGAATTTAACACAAAGATGTTAACACCTTACGGATAATTTAGTGGAAACTATCAGTAAAATTTAATTAATTAGATTTCGTGGGAAAGAATATCTCAATATTAATAGCCGTATTTGCAATTAGCTTCACAAAAGTTAGTGCTCAGGATTCTAAATTAGACAAGTTAGAAATGTATTTCGATCAAGGTCATTATCGATTAACCTTGAGAAAAAGCAAGAAATTACTTCGAGACAGCACCTATAAGAATCACCCTCTGCCTTATATGTGGAAAGCACTTAGTACTGCAGGGATAGGCATTAAAAAGAGTAAATCTTTAACCAATAGATTAATCGAATCTACAGCGTATTTTCAAACTTTCTCACAATTTGAAAAGGCAGGTTATTACCAACAAACGTATCGTGCTGAAATCTTAAATTATCAGGAGATTTTTCTCAATCAAATTGCAGAACTCAAACCAAAAAAATCAAAGCTAGCTAAAGAATTGTTTTTCGTTTATCAAGGTACATTCGAAGATCCAATCGTATTTGAAACTATTGAATTATTGCAAAGTCCTGAAACGATTAATACTTCATCCAAAATAAGTAGTAAAAAACTCAGGAATAAGGTTGTTAGCGAAGCCAAAAATCACCTGGGAGTTCCCTACAAATGGGGAGGTACCACGAAAAAAGGATTTGATTGTTCAGGATACACATCCTATGTCATGGCCAAAAATGGCATTTCTATTCCGCGAATAGCGAAAGACCAAAGTAAAATTGTGACTAAAGTAAATACAAAAAAAGTGCAACCTGGAGACCTTATATTTTTCGGTAATGGCACCAAAGTAACACACGTAGGAATTATCGTTTCTAGGCCTGGAGAGAATCTAAGCATGATTCACGCCTCTTCATCCAAGGGAATTATGATTAGTAACGTAACATCATCATCCTATTGGAAAAAGAGAATGCTTTTCATGGGAAGTGTAATTGAATAACTTATGAAAAGAACGCAAATTATATTATTCTGTCTATTTATTTCTACTGTTTCTATGGCTATCGGCCATGATAAAAACAAGGTTGAATCCAAACCTCCAGTTCCAAAAAAAATGGTAACGTTAATAATAGATGCTGGCCATGGAGGACATGACCCCGGAAACCTAAACGGCTCTAAGGGTATGATGCTTGAGAAAGACCTCAACTTATCTATCGCGAAAAAACTAGGCGCATACATCACAGAATTTCTGGACGGCCAGGTAAACGTAATTTATACTAGAGATAAAGATCAATTTATTGCTTTAGAAAATCGAGTATCCGTAGCCAATAGTAAAAAAGCAGATTATTTCATCAGTATTCATTGCAACTCCAATAACAAAACAGTTACAAACGGAACGGAGACTCACGTACACAATGCCAATAGCACAGTCGGCATTAATTTAGCAAATGAAATCCAAAATCAGTTTTTAAATCGTGCTGGCCGAAACAGCCGAGGCGTTAAAATTAAACATGATCGGGGATACAACTTGATGGTATTGAAAGATTCCAAAATGCCGGCAGTTTTAGTAGAGTGTGGATTCATGTCTAATGTAACAGAAGAGGCTTATTTAAATTCTGATAAAGGCCAGTCTTTAATTGCATCTGCTATTTTCAGAGCGTTCCGTGATTACATTGAAAAAAGACATGGTATCAAACAAAATAACCTCAGAACTATTGATAAAACCAAAACACCCAGTTACAAAATACAAATCCTGGCATCGAATACGCCAGTATCTACAGATATGCCCGATTTTAAGCTAATTGGCGAAGAAATAGAAGAAATAAAACTGGAAGGGAACACCTTTAATTATAAATACTATGTAGGAAATTTCGAGAGCAAAAAGGAGGCAAGAAAAATACTGAAAAGAGTTCTCGAATCACCATTTAAAGATGCATTTATTATACGGTTTGATTAAACCAATGACCTGGTGTCATTGATGAAAAAAACACTTCCTTTATAGAAATACCAAGCACTTAGTGCCATCAATACATGGCTCATATCCATGTAATTAAACCAACGTCCGATACACAACTGACTTAAAAAAATAGTTGCACCGACCAAAGACCATCCTATACCTATCAAAAAATATTTACTCCCTTGTTTTTGCTGCCGTACTAGAATGTAAAGATAAAAAGCACCTGCAACGCCAAGAATGCCATATGCAGAGTGAATCAAAACATATAAAAAGTTCAATTGGTAACATGCAAATAGCATAAACACCAGTAATTCAATAATGTTTACCCATTTAAAGAATCGTACATATTTAGGCTGAATCGTACGCGCTGCTATATTAATTGCTGTACGTTCAGCAAAAGCCACTGCTATCATGCTCACACACCAATAAGGTGTTTTCCAAAGTTCCGATAATGCATAATTAAATGCATGGCCAAAAAAAGCTCCTAAAAATGTAGATGCTCCCATTAAAATAAAAAAGTGTTTATAATAAAGAGCAATCGGTTTCTTATTTTGCTTGTTTTTCAGCTTGTAAAAAGCATAAAAACAAACAACACTAATTAGAATGTCTGTTAGAGCAGTGATTGGCTCATCAATTCTAAGGGTACCAACATAGATGGTTGGATTCTGTAATTCCTCTGAAACAAACATGAATACCTAATTTATAAATAAATTGCTGTACCAGCATCCTATTTCTGACAACCTTATCAGAAATAAATTTATCTAATGCATGATTATAAACTTCTGAACAGCCAAAGTTTGTTGCTTAGAAGTAATCGCAATCACATAGCTGCCCTCCGAAAAATTTGCGCTATTTATTACAAGCGTATTGAGAACAGGTGATAATTTTTCAGAGAATACCGGTTTACCAAGCACATCATACATCGTTAATAACGTTTCCTTATTATCTATTCCATCATAACTAACCATTAGCTGTTCATCAACAGGATTTGGGAAAATTTTAAAGGCAATCAGATTGTTTTGCGGTATGTTAAATACTGATTCCATCCCAATATCGTCGAGCGCAATATCGCTCTGGTAATCCAAACCTGTGATACCTCTGAATCTAATATTGATAAGCTGACCTTGATAATCCGTTAAATCGAACAACGCCTGACGCCATGAATTTCCTTGATCTCCACTAATTGTCCAAACATCGAGGTCGTACTGGACACCATTAAAAACATCCACATGTAAAGAACCCATATCAGATCCACGCATGTGATACCAAAATGACAAATGCGTAGATCCTCCAATACTTAAATCAATGCAAGGCGATAAAAGCGAGGCGACTCGGTTACTGCATCCACCAGATGCTTCTGTAAATAAGTAGTTTCCTAAAGAATTACCGAGTGTATGATCCAAGTCTGGTCCAGTACTACCTGATGGCGTTCCATTATTATCTGTTCGCCAATCGATGTCATCTACAGTGCTGTTATTTTCATTCTTCCAATTTGCTCCAAGACTGCATATAGTTACGCCACAATCATTTAAACTTCCACAAGTGGCAAAATCGTCAAAGTCCTGCATCCAAGCTCCTGAAATGGTTACACCAACATCAACAGATGTACTGACGGATAACGTATCATCGCTAGAAAATTGATCTAATGAGTGATCCGTCCAAGCTGTAAGTTCATGAATTCCAACAACGGAAAGGTCAGCAGTAGCGGTAAAAGCATAAACTGTATCGGACCCTGGTTGCAATGAATCCATGATTATTTCAGAAACTACGGCGCCACTGTTTAATTGAAAAGAAACAGGGATATCAGCAACGGCATCTAGTCCAATATTTGAGACTTTAATAATGACAGGAGTATTACCAGCATCGTGACAGTCAAAAAAAGTTCCTTTAATAGGAGATTCAATAGACGACAACTCAGTATTGTATTGCAATGCGCAATTAAAAATACCAGGTACTTTTTGGATCGCATTGGCCCGCTGACCTTCCCCTCCATTGGGAAGAATTGCCCTAACGCTGTACCAGTCCTCTTCACTAAAGACATGTCCATGAATCACTGCACTGTTCGTACTGGTTCTGGCAATAGAATCCATGTATTCAACACCAAGCTGACTTATTTCGTATTCAGACACACCAGCAATACCAGTCCAGCTTAGCTTCAATGAATCGGCACAAACCCAATCAAAAACAATATTCTGAGGGGTGTCTGAAATTACAAAATTCGAAATGGATGTAGCCAGCAAAGAACCCCGCGAAACCCTTATCAATGCACGTTCAGTTATACTATTGGGCACTGTCCATTCATAAGTTCTAATTACTCCAGGTACGCTGGACGATAGAATACTCCAAGTCGCACCACTATCAATGGACAATTCAATTGTGAAATCTCCCGAAACACCGTAAGAATCCCATCTTATAAAATCCTGTTCTCCAGCGATTAAAGATTCTCCACCAGAAGGATAAGTTAACGTTATTTCATCTTTAATAAATTCCCAGGTTAAGTAATATTTTTGGATCCCAAAAGGGACTGAAAAACCGGAAACATTTACCGTGTAATTACCACCTGATCCAGACACAATTCGGACTTGTTCCATGTTGTTCAAACTGTCCCTACCCGGGACTGCATTAGCACTAAGAGTGGCCAAGTTCGGCGCAGGATTCAAAACCAAAGGCAAGTGAATAAAAGCCCCAGGATCTACCACAGTCAGGTCTAAGTCATTAATC
>Ga0115568_10003298_pt1 | contig 11038 bp, 5 predicted proteins | sample COGITO_mtgs_1204_FD_87296 | JGI IMG/M metagenome (GOLD analysis project Ga0115568, IMG submission 87296) | Pelagic marine microbial communities from North Sea - COGITO_mtgs_120426 | ecosystem: Environmental > Aquatic > Marine > Epipelagic | place: Germany:Helgoland, sampling site Kabeltonne...
TAACACCCCACATCCAACCTGGAAATCCTAAATCTTGGACTAATACCACCATAAAGATTCCCAATGCAGCTGGAAACATTTGATTGGCAAGCATGCCTATACCGAAGGCTATTTTTTGGCCGAATGGAACTTTTTCTGAATGTATAGACATGATAAAATGGTTTTAGTTAGTGAGTAGTATGGTTTGTATCGCTTGTGGTTGTATGGATATTGATTTTGAAGCGGCTCCCAAGGAAAGCTCAAAAGTTTTTAAATTTTCTCCTTCATTAAAAATAATCACTGCAATCGATCCATCAGGATTTTTAGCAGCTGTTACCATTAAAGAAGCATCTGTATTTTTGACATCAATGATTTGAGCCCCAGGACGCATGTATTTACTAAAATGTGCCATTGTGTAATATAAAGGCGTGAAATAGACTTCATCGTTATCTGGATCTACGATTACGGGAGCGACGCACCAGTTTTTAAACCAGTTTGGACCGCCTTGTCTATCGAGCACCATGTTCCAATCGACCCATCCATCGACCCAATTGTTTAGGCAACCAATGATATCTCTTGCATAGCGATTGACAGGCGCATATTTAGGGTGTAAATGTTTGTCTTGTGGCGGCGCCCAATCCCAGCCCCAATCTGTGGATTCTTTTTTCCAATACCAAGCATCATCTTGCCATTTAGGAATTTCTGAATCTACACAGCCTTCCGTTTCGATCAGATATTTATTGGGTGCTTTTTTGTGTGCATACTGCAAAGCTTCTGGGAGATAATCAAAGGTACTTTCGTACCAATGAATGGCTGTCCCATCAAAATACTTTGATGAAGCTTCGTCCTTAAACATTGAATCGACCCAATCCTTTAGACCCGCTCTATTTTGATCGTATCCAAGTATTTTGGTTGCTCCATTTCCATTGGCTTCAAGTGTGGGACCTAAATGATTTTGTACGAAATCGGTTTCTTCTTCTGGCGAAAAGTGCATGCTCTCCCAGTTGTTACCATTTCCATGCGGCTCATTTACTGGTGTTAACCCCCAAATATCAATGCCTTCCGCTTTATAGGCATCTAAATATTTTGAGAAAAACAAAGCGAAAGTACCGTAGTGTTCATCTACTAATTTTCCGCCTACATATTTATTATTGTCTTTCATCCAAGGCGGTGCCGTCCATGGCGACGCTATAATTTTAAAACCATCTTCAGAGACCATCATCGCCTCTTTGATCATCGGAATTAAATCGGCTTCATCTTCTTCGATGCTAAAATGTTTTAACTCCAAATCATCTGCAATTGGCGCATAGGTGTAATTTGATAATGAAAAATCACAGGAACTAATGTGCGTTCGCGTCAATGAATAATTTGCCCCTTTTTTACTAAAATAAGCATCGAGTATTAGGGCTCTATTTTTTTTACTCAAACGATTTAGTAAATAGGCCGAAGATTCAGTGAATGAGCCCCCAAAACCAGTAATTGTTTGGTAGGTCTTATCTGGAAAAAGCCCTATTTCAGAGGCATTTTCAGACGTGCTAAATTCTGAGATTTCAGTTAATTTATTACCACTCGCAGACGTTTCATACACGGTGACTTGTAAGGGTTGTTTGGATGTACATGCTGTGAGCATTCCTACTATAATTAAAAGGTGATATATTTTTATACGATTCATATTAATGGTTCATTATAATTTCATTTTTCAAAGGCGGTAATTCGACCTCAAGTAATAAGGCTTCCTTATTGCCATTATAGGTTTTTGTGATCGGATTTCCATTACGCGTCAATCCATCAAAAACCCCTTTATCGACTAAATCCCATAGGGCATATTTGGCTTTTCCATCGACGGTAAATAAGCCAAAATAGTTTTCAGAACCTCCAATGTTTTGAGCATCTTTCCAAGGTTCATCAAAAGCTTCAAAATAGAAACATGACCTTTTGGTTTCATCAGACCATACTCTCATATTGTGGTAATAAATGGCTTCCTTGTATTCATCCGTCGCTTTGGAGCCGTTAGAGCCATATTGTCGGTTTGAAGCACTTGCCCATCCAGTTTCTCCAACATGAATTGGTTTATCAATTCCCAAACGTTTCATATAACTCGCCACACTATCAATTTGTGAAGCGGCATAGTCCGTGGCACGATTCATTGCGACCTCAATTCGTTTTAAACTTGACAATTCTGTCTCATTTCCAAAAACACCCCAGAAAACAGGATTGTAATGCGTATCGTGCATTGGGTAGGTATGCGCTGAGACATAATCCACAGCTGCCATTAGTTTTTCAAGAGCTTCGACGTGGTATTGAGACTCAGCTCCACCCCAAGACGCAAAATTATCGGAGCTTGTGATCCAAAGGTCTTTAGAAAGGTCACCCGTTGTTTTTAAGTCTTGTAAGTGCATGACCCATTTTAAAATAACATCGGGTTGCACAAAATAGGACGCTGCCCATTTGACCATGGCTTCATTTCCAACTGAAATGACTTTAACAACTTCAGGATACTCGTTTGCCAAAGCAATTGCACGTGCAATTTCGGCGGCATTGTGTTCACTCTCTTGATGGTGGTCCAAAGGCTGATCAGTCCATGCATTTTTACAATCAATCCAAGTTCCCAACATCACATACATTTCAAAACCAGGTGTTTCCTTTTTTAATTCTCGAATTGCCTTTAGCATATTTGAAGCCTGCGCCAATTGAACATTATAGGTTCGTAAGATTCTGATATTCATCGCATGAAGAATTCTCATATCTTCCTTTAGCTCTTCAATAGTGGGTTGAATATCTCTAGACGATTTTCGATACCCTCCATAAGAGATTGCCAAATAGTTTGAATTTCCTAATATATCTTTAGCTGTCACTTCTTTTTGAGATTGTTGGTTGGTTGTGCTTTGTTTTGATTGCTTGTTTTTACAAGACACCATGAGAAAAACAAGCAGTATTGAAACTAATAGATGTGTTGATCTTCTCATGATGACTTGAAATATTTATTTTAAACGACTCTTTTTAACGTGAACATTTAGTTCTACAACATCCCCTGTACGATTAAATACATGTGCACTCGTTTCAGCATCTAAGCTTAACGTTTTAAAGGTTGTTGAATTACCATTACTGAATTTTACCGTTAAACTCTCTTCGTCAGAAATTGTGTACGTAATAGGCACTTGACAATAGGTAAAACACAAAGAATCTTTGGAAACTAAAATGCTGTTTTTCTTTTTAGGAAGCGCGATGTAATGAAATGTTTTACTCTCTTTTAAAAATTCATTTCCACGTAACAAACGAGGATTAAAACCTAGTTTTCCATCCGAAACTTCCACTCCAAATTCACCAAAACGAGATAAAACATCTTCTTTTACCTGACCAGTCATTCCAGGTTGTTGAGCGCCTTTGCCTGCAGGGGTATGCGAATAAGGATCGGTTGGGAAAGCACCATATAACTTTGGTGATTTGTGAACGCCAATTCCAGCATTGATTTCGTAATAATGATCTAATAAGTGTCCTTTAACGGCTTCATTGGTTTCCGTTTCAAATGCTGCGTGACAGGTTTCAAGTACCGACAACTGTAGTTTAGAAACCATGTGCCAGTAAATAGAACCTAAACCTTCATATCCATAAAAGGTTCCGGAACGTCCCGTAAACGATTTGTGATTGAAGACCTCTTCAAAAATTTGAAGAATTTTGGGCGTTTCTAACGCAATGAGTTCTTTATAAGATGTTTGAGAAAGTTCATTTAAAGCGACTTTTAAATCAATGGCATTTTTAAAACTCCCATTAAAGTGATAAGCACCATTGACATCTTTCTCTAAAATTTGAACATTTCCATCGCTCACTAACTGTTCTAGTAATTTAGAGGATGAAACAGCTGAAGCAGAAATTGTATTTCGCTCAATAAATCCTTTCAACGCTTTGTTAGGATACAATAAGTAGCTATACTGATCTGGTCGGAACAATTTGCTGCTTTTCATGGCATTCAATACAGATAAGGACTGATTGGTCGATAAATATTTTGAACTTAAGACTGCTACTTGCCCTTCTAACATTTCATCTAAATATGAAATTGAAACGCTCTTAGAATCGTTTATCGTCATTAAATTATACGCGTGGTATAAATTATCGTCTCGTTTATTTGCTTCGATAGAGTGCTCTAAATATTGAAGACTCACGGCTATAAATGCTTTTAGATCTTGGATAGATACTTCATTTTTTCTTCCTGAAAACGCATTCTTATAGACTTGATCTCTATAGCTGCTTCCTGCATTTCCTAAGGCATCTAAAATCAACTTTCGATCTGTATCGTTGATTCGACCCGACAGTAAATGTTGATGGTCGTTAAAGGTCGTTGAAATAGAATCAAAGAAAGTCACTAACTCTTTTGAAACCTCAACAGTTTCTAAGTTTGATTGAACCACTACAGTATCAAAAAACTTAAGGAAACGTCGGAGATAATACAAAGTAACCATTGATACGCCACTTCCAACTAACGCATTGTTGGCATCGTTCCATTCTGGACGTTGTGTGTTCATCCAAATTCCGCCTTCTGGAATAAAGTTTGAAAGTTTAGCTAAAGTGGTTGCTAATATTTTTTCAATAAAATTGACTTTTACAATAAAACGATTTTCGTCTCGAAGTAAAGCGCCATCTGCACCAAGTTCAACTCTTTGTTCACGGATTTTAAGATCCAATGCTTCATCAAATTCGATGGTATCTTTTGGGTTTTCAAGCAGTGCGTCGTAGCTTTTAATTTTGTAAGGAACATTTGCATATACAAACATATCTTTATTAAAATAGCTTGCTAGTTTTCCAGGCTGATGATTTTCAATAAACTCTAAAAACTTTAGTAAGTATATCACTTGGTGATCACCCCAATAGCCAATGTACGACCATGGATCGTCTGGTTCGATCGTTTCCCAATCAAACCCGCCTTTTGTCACTCGATACGGATTGTAACCATCAAAAGTCGTGGCATTTAAAAATTTATGGATCATACTCTCAATAAACGCCGGGTATGAATGTGCTAGTGCTTCCCAGTTTTGGAAAATATCACGCCAATTTCCTTCGTAATCAAGGATTTTTGAACCATCAATTTCGCTTTTGGTATTGATTGAAAATTTATTCCAAGGACGGCTCGGATCGCCATGTCGTCGGCTAAATTTTAAAGGCATGTATTCAAAACACAAACGTCTAAAGTTTGTGTCATCAATTTGATATGCTAATTCTTGTAGAACAGAAAGTGAAAATACTTCAGGTAGTTTCTCAACCAAGTCTTCTGTTTTCCTAGCTACTTTTTTATTGGCTTTTAAAAGATAGGTTTTAAAATCCCATTTTTCAATTTGGTAATTATCATCAAATATACCCCCACGCATGATATTGAATAAGGTATTTGAAAAATGACGTGTATCTCTAAATTTATCTGCTGAAAGTTGCAACCCATCAGAGGCAGCATTTAAAGCAATGAGACGCTCGGTTCCTTTTTCAATTTTTTGATTGATGAGTTCTGATAAACCGTCATTGGTTTTAATCTCATGGATCAATTTTGCAATTGCAGAATGATTTTTATTAACCTCAGCAACTAGCATCCAATCTTTGCTTTCCTCAGCCGTTAAAACAATGGTTGAATTGACAAAATAAGCACCTTTTTCTGCTTTCACATCGGTTTCTTCTTGAAGGTCTTGATTTTTCCGAAACGATTCAACTTGAAGAGACGATACTAAATGTTTAGGGTTGTCTAATCCTAAGGACCAAACGATATTAGCTTTTAATGCTTCGCTAGGCTCCGCTTTGTCCACAATAATTGCGCTTAGAGCATAAATCCCTAATCCAGAACTTTTCTCTAACTCATTACGTTTGTAAGCATCTACAAGATTACTACTTGCATTTTGTAAATCGCTCCCAACGCCATAAGGTAAAATATTTTGAATCCCATCCAATAGTTTTATTTCAACGTTTGAATCCGAAGTGTTGATAAGCTTTGATTTTTTTATAAAACCAAAAGTGTTTGTAGAATTCCATTGGTATTGAAACGTCAGTCCTAAATCGTGGTTGATTTCTTCAAATAATACTTTGTTACCATACTCGTTTTTATACAAATTTCGAGTGATGTTGTGCATCCCTTGAAAACGATCGGAAAAAGGTTCCCATAAATGCGTTTTACTATTTTTATGAACTTGAAAAATAGATTTACTTCCTGTAATTTCAGCAGCTTCAGTAATCTTATCGTCTGTGTAATACGGAAATAATGCGAATTCAGAATTTTTTCTTCCAGCGGTTAAACTTCCGTTGCTGGAGATAAACATCCAATGGTTAGAATCACTCACAATGCTCATGAAAAATGGTCTCATTTTATCACTGTTCGAGATTTTATAAAAGACTTCATTGTCTATATTGACTAAAGTCCCTTCGATGTCTTTGACCTGATCGGTGTCTTTATTTTTATCTAAAAAAATAGTATTATTTGTCATTTATTTGATTGTCAATAAAAACCTCCGTAGCTATTTTTGGAGAGGTTTTTTAGTTTTTTAATATCGTTTAACTCCTAAGGGTTGATTGGTTTTTTATAAAAATTAATTTATGGTTTCAAAAATAAAAAAAGGTTAGGTGGAATGAACTATATCCTAACCTTTTTTATGTCCATTTTAATTCATTTATTTTAATAAGTGAAAATAACAGCAATTCTTTTACGGATATATTATTTGTATTAATTTTCACTGCACTATTGACTGTAGTAATCTAATAAGGCTAGAGAAAGCTATTCCCTAGTCCTATTGATAAATTATTGAAACGTAACGTTATCGAAATACACTACATTATCTGATGTTCTTGCATTGAAATCAGGGAATACAACTATTTGATCAATATTTGTAGAGCCATCTAATCCATTTCCAATACGACTGCTAAAATCAAATGTTAATTCTTCCCATGCATTAATTACAGTGTTTGGAACTTTGATTTCTGGTTGTGCACCTCCGGCAGGATTTACTAATTTGATACCAACATCACTAATGACGGTTTTGTAAACCATAATCTTAATGATCGCATTTGAAGCAGAAAGATCCCACGTAATTCCCATTTCGCCATGTGCAGTTTCACAACCAACCCAGGGTTGCCCTGCTTGAAGTGCCGTGATTTTAGCCACAGTATTTGAAGTATTTATTCCTGATGCGTTTGGGTTTGTTACGTATTCTACTGGTGGGTTAGAATCATTTTCAAACACATTCCAAGTCCAACTTGCTCCAAATCCTGATGTCTCAAAATCAATAGGAAGCGTAAGGTTATATGCACCGCCGCCGCCGCCGCCAGAACCATCGCCGTAAAGTTTTAGATCATCAAAATAATAGGTATCGGTATTGTTTGCATCTAAATCAAAAAATATGACAACCTTATTAAACTTGCCACTATCGGCGGCTGTAAAAGGGAACGTCAGTTCTTCCCATCCACTGGTCACTGAAGTGGTAAAAAACTTCTCGACATTATTACCAGCGTTTCCAATCTCTTCTAACTTTAAACGAACTTCAGTATTTGGTCTTGCAGACCAAACTTTAATTTTTAAACCTGTATTTGTTTCAAAATTTAGTTTTGCATCTAAATCATATTGATTATTATCCCAAGGGTTGTTATTCCCTTTTATTACTTTACCTACTTTACATGAGCTGTTAACCGTATTCTCAAAATCCGGATTATCAACCCATGAAAAACCTGCACCATCAGATATGAGATCGTCACTAGGATCTGTTTTAAAAGTCATATTCAAATCGGATGCACTGTAGGATTCTGTTGCTTCTACAACACATACGCCTGGTGCCGTTCCTGTTCCGTATAAAGTTAAGTCATCAAAATAATAGGTGTCGGTATTGTTTGCATCCAAATCAAAGAACAAAACAACTTTATCATATTTATCGGAATCGTCTCCTGTAAAAGCAAAACTTAATTCTTCCCATGCTTCTGTAACTGATGTGGTTACAAACTTTTCAACATTATTAGCTGGCGTTCCATTTTCTTCTAACTTAATTCTAACTTCAGTATTCGCTTTTGCGGACCAAACTTTGATTTTTAAACCTTCATTAGTAATAAGATCTAATTTAGCATCTAAAATTATTTGGTTATTATCCCAAGCGTTGTTTCCAAGTTTTGTGATTTTCCCAACTTTACAAGAGGTGTTTACAGTGTTATCAAAATCTGGATTATCAATCCACTCAAAAGTAGTCCCATCATTTATAATGCTTGCGGTTGGATCTGCCATAAATGTAAGATTAAAATCGGATGCGGCAAGCGATTCTACGGTCTCAGGAGAACACGGCGTTGGAGGTGACTCCACTTGGATAATATCATCAAAATAGAATGTACCATCGGTTGTTCCTGCACCATCCACAAAAAGAGTTAACTGGTTGTAGCTGGCTGCTGAATTAAATGTGAAGATTATTTCTTCCCATCCAGAACCTGTATGACTTGCAGTTGCTTCTGTGTTTGCTGCGGTTCCATCTTCAAGCTTTAATAAAACATCGACTGCTTTATCTGACCAAAAATTCATTTTAATTGATTTTTCAGTCGTTAAATCGACTGCGGCCCCTAATTCAAAAAACAAACCTTCATAAGTCGCCCCACTGTTTGTGATGGCTCCTACGTTTGATTCTACAGCATTTGTGCCTGTAAGGTCTGGATTTGTAAGGATGTCAAAGGTGGTCCCATCAAAAACTGTAGGGTCGTATTTCGTGTTTTCACCATCAAAAGTAATTGGTAAGGTGGCGATTTCCGGTATTAGAATTACGATCTCATCCGTAAAGATGTCATACGCTCCTGCAACATTTGAAGATTTTAAAACCACGATATAGGTTCCGTTTTCATACACATTCACCGGGTTAATAAGAGCTGAAGAAGTTTCATCCCCAAAATCCCATGCGTACATCGATGCATTTGTGGACGTGTTAATAAACGTTACGGTGCCTGTATCGGCATTAATTGTGTGCGTAAAGCCAGCTGTTAGTTTTGGCAAAACAGCATCATCATCGTCACAACCTATAAAACTGATTGCCAAGATTAAAATCGAAACTTGTTTAATTTTTTTGAATAAATTTTTCATTGTCATTTTTATTAGTTGTTACTATTTTTATATACTCTCACATAATCGACTAGCATGTTGTGTGGAAATGTTTCTCCACTATCTGGATTCCCAGGGAAATTGCCTCCAACAGCCAAATTGATTATGATGTAAAACGGTTTATTGAAAACCCAATCCCCTGTAATAACAGTGGCTTCCACGGCTTCAACAGCCTCAACAGCTGGAGTATCTTCGGTCGCTTCCATCGCTTCTACTGCTTCCACAGCATCGTTTAGGGTGTAGATAGCGTCGGTTGGTGTGACTTCGATGTCAGAGGGTGTAATTTGATTGTACAAGACATCGTCTATGTAATAATTGATGTATTCAGGGCCCCATTCGATTCCGAAAACATGAAATCCAGCATCAAAACGATCATTTCCTAAATCGTAACTTTTAGTGACTTGCCCTTGAGGATCTGTTTCACCAGAGTATCCAGGACCATGAATGGATCCGCTCACCAAGGTTGGTTCTTGTCGGCGGTACTCCATAATATCGATTTCACCACACTGAGGCCAGCCATCCACATCGCTGTTTTCTCCTAAGAGCCAAAATGCAGGCCAAAGTCCCGATCCACCCGGTACTTTGATACGGGCTTCGAAACGCCCATAGGCTTGTTCAAATTTCCCTTTGGTTAACAATTTTGCCGATGTAAATGAAGCGCCGTTATAATCTTCTTCGATAGCGGAAATCACTAGGAGCCCATTTTGGACGGTTACATTTTCAGAACGGTTGGTGTAATATTGTAATTCATTATTCCCCCATCCATCTGAATTTGGACCCGTTCCGATATCGAAATTCCAAATTTCAGGATTAGGAGCGCCTTCTATATCAAACTCATCGGCCATTACTAAGTTTGTAAAGGTCGCAACCGTTTGGGTTTCGTCTGTAGTACAACTAAAGGTGATAAGTATGCTTACGAAGCAGAGCGTTTTTAACAACATTGTTGTTATACGCATTCTCTTTTTATTATTTTTGTTCATTTTTTTCTTGTTTTTATATTTTCTTAATTATTATTCTTTAAAGAAATACATATTATCGATGTGTAAATCCGTCACGTTAGAAGATTTTATCCTTTCAATGATGATGAGATTAACTCCTGTCTTATCCAAACCAGTTTCAGACGTTGGTCTAAGAGGAATTTTTATGGTTTTCCATACGCCTCCTACTTCAAAGGTTGCATTGGCATCCGTATTATTGATGTCCCCTGTTTGGTCAGACCATTGGTAGGTTTGACCCCCAATTCGCTGCTGTTGTAAGGTTGTCGCAGCCGGATTTTCATTCTTCAATACAACAAGCATATCAATATCTGTTGGCAAGACTACAGGCATTAAAATATCAATACTAAGATGAGTCATTTCCGAAATATCTAAAGGAGTTGTCAGTTTAGTACCCACAAAATTAAAGTCCGAATACTTAAGCACATTTTCGCCATTAATAACAACCTCACCACCTAAAGTGGTTTGATACGGTTGCCAATAGCCATTAAAATAATCTACAGGGATGTTTTCATAAGAATCACTAAAAACAGAAATTACATTATTAGGGTTTGTAGTCGGAGCTGGTGCTAGTTCAAACTGACCAGAAGCATTTATAGTCAAAGACCCATCTGCTTCTACACCACCCAAACTCGCTGTTATAACAGCTGTACCACTACTAACATCGATGTTTCCAAATTCATTTATAAAAGCAATACTCGGTTCCGAAGATGTAAAGTCAAAGTAACTTGGTGCTACATTGAGTGTTTTATCAATTCCAGTGCCTAAATTGAATGTTTGTGTGAAGCCTATTAATTCTAAACTAATTCCTGCAAAAACATCTTTAACAACATCTTCACCATTCTCAATAGTGGGTCTTGGTTGTCCGATGGTTCCTAGTTTTTCAAATTTCAATTCATCAATCCAAAAGGTGTATCCAGATCCTCCTGTACTTTGAGTTCCCGCAGAATACCAAAACATTCCTCTTTCATCAAAA
>Ga0115568_10003307_pt1 | contig 11021 bp, 8 predicted proteins | sample COGITO_mtgs_1204_FD_87296 | JGI IMG/M metagenome (GOLD analysis project Ga0115568, IMG submission 87296) | Pelagic marine microbial communities from North Sea - COGITO_mtgs_120426 | ecosystem: Environmental > Aquatic > Marine > Epipelagic | place: Germany:Helgoland, sampling site Kabeltonne...
AATACTTTTGTAATTGTTCAGAAAAAAGAATATAAACCGTGCACATTTTTATAAAATAAGAAAAGCTAAAATCATAAGATTTTAGCTTTTTAGTCGGGGTGGCAGGATTCGAACCTGCGACCTCCTCGTCCCAAACGAGGCGCGATGACCGGGCTACGCTACACCCCGAAAATGATTACTCATTTAAGGACTGCAAATATACATTCTTTTTGTAGAATAACAATCAAATCACTTGTTATTATCGAATGTTTCAAGTTCATTGATTTGAATTATATTTTCATTATTAAAACTTATAAACATTGGTTTTACTTGGGTCTAAAAATTGATACATTTACGCCATTAAAAAGAATGATATTATGTCTGAAAATATAGAAAAAATAAAATGTCTCATCATTGGTTCTGGACCTGCTGGTTATACCGCTGCAATCTATGCTGCAAGAGCAGATATGAAACCTGTTATGTATACAGGAATGCAAATGGGAGGTCAATTAACAACTACTACAGAAGTAGATAATTTTCCTGGATATGCAGAGGGTACTGATGGAACTGCAATGATGGAAGATTTGAAAAAACAAGCAGAGCGTTTTGGAACTGAAGTTCGTTTTGGTTTGGTTACCAAGGTGGATCTAAGTGATGAAATAGGTGGAATACATAAAGTTATTGTTGATGAATCGAAGCATATTGAGGCTGAAACTATAATCATTTCTACAGGAGCAACTGCAAAATATTTAGGCTTAGAAAGTGAACAGCGTTTGATTGGTGGAGGAGTTTCTGCCTGTGCAACCTGTGATGGTTTTTTCTATAAAGGTCAAGATGTTGTTGTTGTAGGAGCAGGAGATACTGCAGCAGAAGAAGCAACGTATTTGTCTAATATTTGTAGTAAAGTTACGGTATTGGTTCGAAAAGATTTTATGAGAGCTTCTAAAGCAATGCAACACAGAGTCAATAAAACACCAAATATTGAAGTATTATACAACACAGAGATTGAAGAAGTTTTAGGAAGTAATGTTGTTGAAGGCGTGAGAGCGATCAATAACCAAACAAAAGAGACACATGATATTCCTGTAACTGGAGTATTTATTGCGATTGGGCATACACCAAATTCAAATTTATTTAAAGGTGTTTTAGAGATGGATGAAACAGGGTATTTAATCACAGAAGGAAAGACCACTAAAACAAATTTACCTGGTGTTTTTGCTGCCGGTGATATCCAAGATAAAGAATACAGACAAGCGGTAACTGCAGCGGGAACTGGTTGCATGGCAGCCTTAGATGCAGAGCGATATTTAGGTGCTTTAGCGTAAAATGTTACTTAGCCTAACAGCATTAAAAAAGAGCGTACATTTTTGTACGCTCTTTTTTAATATGAATAGTATTGTATTGAAAACTTATACTTCAGTAGCAGCTTTCATTGATTTTCTGTACGTAAAAGAGTTGAAAATATTTCTTTTCCCAAAATTATTCATAGATTTTGCATTTATAAATTTCCCAAAAAGTATTTTACTAACCCCAAAGTATTCATATGTATTACCGTCTGTAAAAGTTACTTCTAGTAACATACTTTTATGATGCCAATCTGCCACTTGAAATTCTGAAATAGTAGTTTTGTAAGCTTCTAAATTAGCTTCTTTAGTTTCTGGAGCAATACTAACTAAAAAGTGATACCCATCTATAATTTGAGTACTCATAACATCTGCTTCATCCTTTTTTTCTTGGTCTTGAAATTTATCCGGATGCCATTCTTTCACCAAGCCTCTGTAGGTCTTTTTTAATTCTTTTAAATTAATAGGGCCTTCCACTTTAAAAAGTTTTTTGTACTGTTTTATGCGCTTCATTTAGATTGTTTTCAAATTGCGTGCAAAAGTATTGATATTAAATGAATTGTGATATAAAAATCAGTTATATGTTACAATCCCAATAACGTCCTTTCTTTCGTATCTGTAACTCTTTTTTTATTCCAATATGCAGTTTGTATTGTTTTAATTTTAGTAGCTTCTGAAGTATTTTCTTTTCCATTTTTGGTAAATGTCTCTTTCCAGTTCTCAATTGTAAAAGGAAATTTTTTGGTTGCCTTTATAATTAGTTCTCTTTTTAGTGATGGATAGTAAATAGAATACGTGATGAAATCACCTTCTTCTTTTAGACTTGCATTTGCCTGATATGCCGCTATCTTTTGATGATTTAATGCTAAAAATTCAAAAGACGGAATGCTGTTGAAATTTCCTGTAGGTAATTTTTTTGGATTGATGCGGAGTAAGTTCCAAAGATCATTTTCTAAGATGTTTTTTGTCAACACGATTTTTTTATCTGCATTCGTTTCAAAATAGGAGCGAAAATCAATTTCAAATTGTGCTCTGTTATTTAACTGTACAAAAGTGTTACCACACCATTCTTGCGATGAAAAAGAAATTTTAATTGCTTTTTGTGAGTTGTAAATAGGAGTGAAGGTACTTGTCATTAGTGAATATGGATAGATTCCGGTAACAAATTTTTTAGTACTATTGAGTTTTAAAATTGAAATGTTATTCTCATCTAGATTATCTGCTTTTACTTGTTTATTTGGTAAAAATTCTTCAGTGACAAAAATATTGACAGCAGTTCCTTGGTGGATTTGTCCATACCTGCTTTGAGTTAATGCATAAGAAGTAATTTCTGCCTTACCGGTATTCCAATAGGTGTTAAATTTTGGATGTTTTTGAACACTTACAGCAGTGTCTTTTTTTTCTATTGGATATGTTGTTTTCTCTTCTGGCTTATTGCAAAAAAGGAATAAAAAACTCATTAGAATATAATAAACGGATTTCATAAGATCTATTTTACTTACTAAATTAGGATAATTTTATAAAAAGGGATCTTATAACAGTAGATACCTCCTCAATAAAAAAGAGACCATCCTGAGAATGATCTCTTTTAAACATGCTACTAACTAAATTTTAAACTTACCATAGGTTGTAAATTTTTTATTTTTTAAAAGCAGTATTTATTTTCTGCTTTTAATTTCTCAGCAATTAGATTTCGCAATTCTATTACATTAGGATAATTAGCATACTTGGTAAAACGCTTTAGACCCATTAATAGCATGCGTTGTTCATCACCCTCCGAAAAAGAGACAATACCTTCTCTACCGTTTTTTATAACGATATCAACAGCATTGTATAGATACAGTCTTGCCATAGCGATTTGTCCTTCTTGTGCATCTTCTCCAAAACGTTTCGTATTTTTTTCTGCACGCAATAGGGTAGATTCTGCCATATACACCTCATTTAAAATATTAGCAGCTGCCAATAATAGTTGTTGGTGTTTTTCTAAATCAGGTCCAAATTTTTGAATTGCAGCTCCTGCAACCATTAAGAAAACCTTTTTTAATTTCGAAATCATTTCTTTTTCTTCGGCAAATAATTCAGAATAATCAGGGGTGTCAAAGGAAGGGATTCCCATTAACTCTTCTCCCACTGCCGTTGCAGGCCCAAGTAAATCTACATGACCTTTCATTGCTTTTTTTATCAACATTCCAACGGAAAGCATTTTATTAATTTCATTGGTTCCCTCGTAAATTCTAGAAATTCTAGAATCTCTCCATGCAGCTTCCATCGGTGTTTCTTCTGAAAATCCCATCCCTCCAAAGATTTGAATCCCTTCATCAGCACAGGCCTGAATATCTTCCGATACGGTTACTTTTAAAATAGAACATTCAATAGCATATTCTTCAACTCCTTTTAGTTCTGCTTCACTATGAGTATTTCCATTAGCAAGACGTTGATTAATTCGGTCTTCTATGTCTCTAGCAGCTCTATAACTGGCAGCTTCTCCGGCATAAGTGTTGGTTGCCATTTCTGCTAATTTTGATTTAATGGCTCCAAAATCTGCAATAGGAGTTTTGAATTGTCTGCGTTCTGTTGCATATTTTAAAGCAGTTTCAGTAACTCTTCTTTGAGAGTCAATACAGGCTGCAGCTAGTTTAATACGACCGACATTTAATGCGTTTACAGCAATTTTGAAACCACCACCACGCACTGATAACATATTTTCTATCGGAACAACAGTATCATTAAAAAATACTTGACGTGTAGAACTTGCACGAATTCCTAATTTGTGTTCTTCTTCCCCCAAGGTGATTCCATTTGGGCTAGCTCCGTCGTATTCAACAATAAAACCTGTAATGTTTTTATCGTCTTCAATGCGAGCAAAAACAATCATCAAATTACAAAACCCAGCATTTGAAATCCACATTTTTTGACCATTGATCTTATAAGACTTTCCATCTTCAGAGAGTGTAGCTGCTGTTTTTCCGGAGTTTGCATCAGAACCAGCACCTGGTTCTGTTAAACAATAAGCACCCATCCATTCTCCACTTGCTAATTTTGGAACATATTTTTGCTTTTGCGCATCTGTTCCATACAAGGTTATGGGCATCGTTCCAATACCGGTATGAGCTCCAAAAGCAGTGCTTAATGATCCATTTCCACTAGAAATATATTCACAAGTGATCATCGTAGAAACAAAACCCATTCCCATCCCACCATATTCTTCAGGAACTGCTACCCCAAGAAAACCAAGTTCACCGGCTTTCTTCATTACTTCCTCGGTAAGCTTGTAATCTTTTGCTTCAAAACGTTCTCTATGCGCTACAATTTCCCGGTCGTTAAATTCTTTAACGGCATCTCGCATCATGATTTGCTCTTCCGAAAAATCTTCTGGAGTAAATACATCTTCACATTTAGATTCTTTTACTAAGAATTGTCCTCCTCTTAAAATGTCTTTTTCTAGTGTTTTCATTTTCTATCTTTTTAATTTTATTGTTTATTTTAAAAACTCGAATATACCTGCAGCTCCTTGCCCTGTTCCAACACACATGGTTACCAAACCATATTTGTTTTTCATATTTCTCTTTCTCATTTCATCAAATAATTGAACAGAAAGTTTGGCTCCAGTACACCCCAATGGATGACCAAGTGCGATGGCTCCACCATTTACATTTACAATATCTTGGTTTAAACCCAATTCACGAATTACCGCCAGAGATTGAGAGGCAAATGCTTCGTTTAATTCAATTAAATCAATATCATTTTGTTTCAAACCAGCTTGTTTTAGTGCTTTTGGAATCGCGGCAACAGGACCTATTCCCATAATTCTTGGTTCTACTCCAGCAGCAGCATAGTTTACCATCCTAGCGATAGGCTCAATGTTTAATTCTTTGACCATGTCTTCACTCATGACCATTACAAAAGCTGCTCCATCACTCATTTGAGAGGAGTTTCCAGCAGTAACGCTTCCGCCAGCAGCAAAAACTGCACGTAATTTAGCCAAAGCTTCTTTACTGGTTCCGGCTCTTGGTCCTTCATCTTTTTTAACTGTATAGCTTTTGGTAGCCTTCTTTCCGTTTGCATCTAAGTAGGTTTGCTCTACAGTAATGGGTGCAATTTGGTCTTGAAAACGATTTTCAGCTTGAGCTTTTAGGGCTTTCATATGAGAATGATAGGCAAACTCATCTTGATCTTCTCTAGATACTTTAAATTGGTTTGCTACTGCTTCTGCAGTATTTCCCATTCCCCAGTAATAATCTTCATGTCCTGCCTTGACAGTATTGTAATTTAATTCTGGTTTGTACCCTGTCATAGGAACTGCACTCATGCTTTCCGCTCCACCAGCAATAATACATTCTGCCATTCCGGCTTGAATTTTAGCAGTTGCCATGGCAATAGTCTCTACCCCAGAGGAACAAAATCTATTAACGGTAACCCCAGGAACATCTACACTTTTCAACCCCATTAAAGAGATTAAACGTGCCATGTTTAGCCCTTGAGATCCTTCTGGCATCGCATTTCCAACAATGACATCATCAATGCGTTTTACGTCTAATTGAGGAATCTCTTTCATCATATGCTGAATGGTTTCAGCAGCCAATTCATCGGTTCTTTTAAATCTAAACAATCCCTTTGGAGCTTTCCCCACGGCTGTTCTATATCCTTTTACTATATATGCTGTTTTCATTTTATTAGTTTCTTAATGGTTTACCAGTTTTTAACATGTGCTGAATACGTTCTAAAGTTTTACGTTCTGTTGTCAAACTTAAAAATGCTTCACGTTCTATATCTAAAAGATACTGTTCAGTAACTTTGGTAGGTTCTGATAAATCTCCTCCTGCCATCACATAAGCAAGTTTGTTAGCGATTTTTTTGTCGTGTTCCGAAATGTAATGACTTGCTTCCATAGAGTCTGTTCCTACTAAGAACATCCCCAAAGCTTGTTTACCTAATACCAATACATCCTTGCGAGCTGATGGCTGAGTATACCCTGCTTCTGCCATGAGTAAAGCGTGTTGTTTTGCTTGCGCAATTTGTCTTTCTTTATTGATAACAATGACATCTTTGCCTTTTTGAAGCAATCCTAAATCGAACGCTTCATAACCGGATGTTGCTACTTTTGCCATTCCAATGGTTAAGAAGTGTTCTTGTAATACATTTAACTGAACATCTCCTTTATGGAATAAATCAGATGCTCTAAGAGCCATCTCTTTAGAGCCACCACCACCAGGAATCACACCAACTCCAAATTCTACCAATCCCATGTAAGTTTCAGCAGCTGCCACCACTTTGTCTGCGTGTAATGAAATTTCACAACCACCTCCTAGGGCCATTCCGTGAGGAGCAGCGATGGTTGGAATTGAAGAATAACGCATGCGCATCATCGTGTCTTGAAAATATTTGATGGCATAATTTAGCTCATCATATTCTTGTTCAACAGCCATCATGAAAATCATTCCTATGTTGGCTCCTACCGAAAAGTTAGCGGCTTGATTTCCAACAACGAGTCCTTGGTAATTTGTTTCGGCTAAATCTATTGCTTTATTGATCGCAGTTAAAACATCTGCTCCAATAGTATTCATTTTAGATTGAAATTCTAAATTTAAAATACCATCTCCAATATCTTGAATCACAGCACCAGAATTTTTCCAAACTTCATTGGTTTTTCTGATATTATCTAAAATAATAAAGGAATCTTGTCCTGGTTTTTTAAGATGTGATTTCGCAGGTATGTCGTAATAGAAAGTAGCACCTTCTTTAACAGAATAAAAAGAAGTTTCTCCGTTTGCTAACATTTCTGTTACCCAAGTTGCAGGTTCTTTCCCTTCAGCTTTCATCATCTCAACTCCTTTGGCAACACCAATGGCATCCCAGATTTGAAAAGGACCCTGTTCCCATCCAAAACCAGCTCTTAGCCCATCGTCAATTCGATAGAGTTCATCAGAAATTTCTGGAATTCTATTTTGAACATACGCAAACATCGCTGCAAAACTTTTTCTGTAAAATTCACCCGCTTTATCTTTTCCTGCAACCAATACTTTAAACCGATCAGCAACGTGATCAATCTTTTTTGTTTGTTCTAAGGTTTCGAATTTTGCTGATTTTTTCGCTCTGTATTCTAGGGTATTTAAGTCCAGTGATAAAATTTCTTTTTTACCCTTGGCATTTTTAGTCATTTTATAAAAACCTTGTTTGGTTTTACTTCCTAACCAATTGTTCTCCATCATGGTGGTGACAAAATCTGGAATCACAAATTGATCTCTCATTTCATCATTTGGACAGTTGTCTTTCACTCCATTGGCGGTATGAACTAACGTGTCTAACCCCACCACATCAATTGTTCTAAAGGTAGCAGATTTGGGTCTGCCGATAACGGGACCTGTTAATTTATCAACTTCTTCAATAGTTAACCCCATTTCTTTTACTACATGAAACAGACTCATGATTCCAAAAATTCCAATTCTATTTCCAATAAATGCAGGGGTATCTTTGGCTAAAACAGTTGTTTTTCCTAAAAATTTATCCCCATACATCATTAAGAAGTCGGTAACCTCTTGCGTACATTTTGGACCAGGGACCACTTCAAATAATTTTAAATATCTCGGTGGATTGAAAAAGTGAGTGACTGCAAAGTTTTTTTGAAAATCTTCGCTTCTTCCTTCATTCATAAATTTAATAGGAATTCCAGAGGTATTTGAAGTAATTAAAGTTCCTGGAGTTCTATATTTTTCAATTTTCTCAAAAACTTGTTGCTTGATGTCTAGACGTTCTACAACAACTTCCATTACCCAATCTACTTCTTTAATCTTATGCAGATCATCCTCAATATTTCCTGTGGTAATTCTATCAGCAAATTTTTGAGAGTAAATAGGAGAGGGTTTTGATTTTAATGAAGTCATTAATGCTTCATTGACCAATCTATTTCTAACGATACTACTTTCTAGGGTAAGTCCTTTTGCTTTTTCTTTATCATTCAGTGCTCTTGGAACAATATCCAATAAAAGCACTTCAACTCCGATATTTGCAAAATGACATGCAATTCCACTTCCCATAATTCCAGAGCCAACGATTGCTACTTTTTTAATTCTTCTTGTCATTCGTTTAGTTTGTTTTTATTGATTCAGTAACCATATTTTCATAGATATGCTTGTCTGAAATCATTTTATTTATTATTGATGTCACTTTAAAAAAAATCTCTAATTCTTTTTCAGAAAGATGGTTTTTAATAGTTTCATTAAATTGAATTACATGGCCTTTAGAAATTTTTCGCATTTCTTTACCATAGTTGGTCAATTTAATGATAACACTTCTCCCATCATTGGGGTTTTTCTCTCTGCAAATAGCACCTTTATCTTCCATTGTTTTTAATATTCTTGAAAGACTGGTGGGTTCCATTCCCATTGAAGGTCCCAGTGCTGTGGATTGTGTTCCTTTTTTTGTGTCAATGTTAAGCAAAACAAAAGCTGTAGCCATGGTGCTATCGTGCTTCGCTGCTTGCTCATTATACATCTTTGCAACCGCTTGCCAGGTTGCTCTTAGTTCATGATCGATCGATTTGTGTTTCTCCATTGGATCAAATATAGGTAAATTTATTATGCATGCATAATAAATAATAAAAAAGTTATGCATGCATAGTAAATTTAACACAACAATCCCTGAAGCTTTGTGTTTTTTTTAATTTTAATGTATCATAAATTATGTAGATTTGAAACTAGATTAGACAGAAGTATAAAGATCAAACTTAATGAGGAATTTATTAGAAGTAAAGAATGTTGTAAAAACGTATGGAGATTTTACTGCATTAAATAACGTTTCATTAAACATACCAAAAGAAAGTGTTTTTGGGTTGTTGGGACCAAACGGAGCAGGAAAAACATCTTTAATCAGAATAATTAATCAAATTACATTGCCAGACAGTGGTTTGATACTGTTGGATGGAGAGGCGCTAGCTCCAAAACACATTGCACATATTGGCTATTTACCGGAGGAGCGTGGTTTGTATAAATCTATGAAAGTTGGTGAGCAAGCGTTGTATTTGGCACAATTGAAAGGAATGAGTAAACACGAAGCAAAAAAACGCTTAAAATATTGGTTTGAAAAATTTGACATCGCTGCTTGGTGGGATAAAAAAATTGAAGAATTATCTAAAGGGATGGCACAAAAAGTACAATTCATTGTGACTGTATTGCACCAACCAAAATTATTAATATTTGATGAACCATTTTCGGGTTTTGATCCTATAAATGCCCAGTTAATTGCCAAAGAAATTTTACAATTACGTCATGAAGGAGCCACCATTATTTTTTCAACACATCGAATGGAATCTGTTGAGGAAATGTGCGATGAAATTGCGTTGATCGATAAATCAAATAAAATTTTAGATGGAAAGTTAGATGATATAAAACGTACCTTTAAAACCAATACGTTTCAAATTGGATTAAAAACAAGTAATGCAAAAGAGGTAACATTTGAATTGAAACAGAATTTTGAGGTATCTCCCTCAAATTTTAAATTACTAAACGATAGTTTAACTTTAAACGTAAAATTGCCGAAAGGAAACACTGCAAATGATTTACTGTCTTTTTTAACTAGAAGAGGAGAGGTGCAGCATTTCGTAGAATTAATTCCAACCGCGAACGATATTTTTATTCAGGCAGTCCAAAAAAACAGTTAAATGATGAACAAATTAAAACTAATTATTCATAGAGAATTTATTGCGAAGGTTCGCAACAAGTCATTTATTGTCATGACCTTTCTAAGTCCCTTAATTATGGTGGGCATGGGTGCTTTGATTTATTTTTTAATGCAAAAGAATGATGAAAAAGTAAAAAAAATAGTATTTGTCGACCATTCTGGGTTATTTTCCACAGAAGATTTTAAGGACACTAAAACAATTCATTATACAGATTACACTGCCTTGGGAATTGAAGCAACAAAGAAAAAAGTTGAAGCGGGGAGTTATTATGGAGCCTTATTTATTCCGAAGCAAGACAGTTTAGAATTGTTAGCACAATCGATTGAATTTTATTCCAAAGATTCTCCAGGAATGTCATTGATGAATTCTCTGGAAAATAAGATATCCTCTAAAATCAGAAACGAAAAGCTCAATAATTTTGGCATTGACCTGGCAAAAATTAAAGCCTCTAAAATTAAAACATCGATAAAAATGTTCGATTTTTCAGGTGAAGAGTCCTCAAAATTAATCAATGGTTTAAAAATAGGTCTTGGTTTAATTGCGGGTTATTTACTGATGATGTTTGTAATGATCTACGGAACATCGGTAATGAGAAGTGTTATTGAAGAAAAGACAAGTAGGATTATTGAGATTATTGTTTCTTCTGTAAAGCCTTTTCAACTTATGATGGGTAAAATCTTAGGAAATGCTGCTGCAGGATTGTTACAATTCTTTATTTGGGGCGTCTTAATTTTTGCAATCTTAACCCTTGCTTCCACTATTTTTGGAGTAGATATTCTAGAAATGCAATCAGCAGGAATTTCATCAGAACAAATGGAAACCATCAAAGATAGAGCTGTAGGAGATAAAAGCATGCTTATTATTCAGGAAATTTTACAGCTTCCTATTTTAAAAATGTTTGTCTTATTTATTTTTTATTTCTTGGGAGGTTTTATGCTTTATAGTTCTTTATTTGCTGCAATTGGAGCCGCAGTAGATAATGAAACAGATACACAGCAGTTTATGTTGCCGATAATGCTGCC
>Ga0115568_10003317_pt1 | contig 11008 bp, 14 predicted proteins | sample COGITO_mtgs_1204_FD_87296 | JGI IMG/M metagenome (GOLD analysis project Ga0115568, IMG submission 87296) | Pelagic marine microbial communities from North Sea - COGITO_mtgs_120426 | ecosystem: Environmental > Aquatic > Marine > Epipelagic | place: Germany:Helgoland, sampling site Kabeltonne...
TAATAATAAGTTTTTTGATTCCCAGAATTTCTTTTTTAGGACGTGACCAGTTTTCAGTACTAAAAGCATACAAGCTAAGAGACTCTAATTGAGCTTTTGCTGCAGACTCAACAATTTTTCTAACAACATCAACACCCCGCTCATGCCCTGAAGAAATATTTAAAGTATTTTTTTTGGCCCATCTTCCATTACCATCCATGATAATTGCTGCATTTATCCCAGGAAGTTTGATTGATGATTGCTTGCTTTCTGCCATTCTGGCTGGATATGAAATAACTAAATTTCTATTAAATCTTCTTCTTTTTGTTTGAGTTCTGCGTCAACAAGACCGATAAAATGATCAGTTTCCTTTTGAACTAAATCTTCAATTCGTTTGAGTTCATCTTCAGAAAAATCCCCAGCTTTTTGCTGATCTTTTGCTGAGTTATTTGCATCCCTGCGAGTATTTCTTATAGAAATTCTAGAATTTTCTGCTTCGTTCCTTGCTTGTTTAATATACTCTTGACGAGTCTCTTCTGTTAAAGCGGGCATTGTCAGTCTTATTAAATCACCGCTTGTGCTTGGATTTAAGCCTAAATCAGATGACATAATTGCTCTCTATATCTCCGCCACAAGAGATTTATCCCATGGAGATATGGCCAAAGTCCTTCCCTCTTCAACAGAAATATTTGCTGCTTGATTGATGGGAGTCGGGTTTCCGTAGTAATCGATCTTCACTGAATCAAGAATACTTGGATTTGCTCGGCCTGTTCTAATTTTATTAAATTCGTGGGCCAAAGAATCAATAGCCTTTTGCATCTTGGGTTTAATCTGGTCAATAATTTCGTTCATAACTATGATATTAATGTTCCAATATCCTCACCGCAAGCAATTCTTTTTAAAGCATCAGGATGATTCCAGTTAAACACTTTTAATGGCAGGCTGTGATCCCTTGCAAGAGTTAAAGCTGTTGCATCCATAACTTTGAGGTTTTTTTGAATTGCCTCATCGTAAGAAAGAGATGGATAAAAGGTAGCGTCTTGATCTTTTTCAGGATCAGCAGAATAAACTCCATCAACTCTGGTTGCTTTCAACATAATATCTGCTTGGGTTTCTATAGCCCTCAAACATCCTGCGCTATCAGTTGTAAAAAAGGGGTTGCCAGTTCCAGCGGTAAAAATTACGACGAAATCATTTGATAAAAGTTGGATTGCTAAACGCCTGTCATAGTGCTCAGCAACACCGGACATTGAGATGGCTGACATAACCCTGGTTTTGACCCCAGCCCTCTCTAAAGCATCTCTTAAGGCAATACCATTCATGACAGTTGCTAACATTCCCATATGATCACCAGCAACCCTATCCATTCCAGCTCTGCTTAATTTTTCGCCTCGAAACAGATTCCCGCCTCCTATTACAATTCCAATTTGTGCGCCAAGCTCTTTGCAATCCTTAACAGATTGAGCCATTTGGTCTAATATTTTGGGATCTATTCCATGGTCATCGTCCCCAGCAACAGCCTCTCCACTAAATTTTACAAGGAGACGTTTGTAGGAGAGAGATGTCATTTTTGAAGTTGTTCAGCTACCTCTGCTGCAAAATCTTTAACTTCAACTTCAATACCTTCACCAACCTTCAAACGAGCAAAGGCTATAATTGATGTATTATTTTCTTTTAGCAATTCTTCAATTGATTGATCTGGATTCTTAACAAAACCTTGGGAAACTAGAGTAACCTCAGATAAAAATCTTTTAACCTTGCCCTCCACCATTTTCTCCATGATAGATTCATCTTTTCCAGATTCTTCTGCTTGCGCTAAAAAAATTGATCTTTCTCTCTCAAGCAACTCAGGATCAATATCTTCTGATTGCAGACAGGTTGGGTTGGTAGCAGATACATGCATAGCTAAATCTTTTGCTAATTCCATATTATCACTATCGATAGAAACTAAAGCAGCCAATTTTCCATCTGAATGTAGGTATGCTCCAATGCATCCGCCAGATGGAACATCAAGCGTTTGAAGTCTTCTCAGCTGAATATTCTCTCCAATGGATTGAATAAGAGACTGTCTTTTTTCTTCAAATATTAAACTTAAATCAGCCATGTCAGTGATTTTATTATTTACAAGATACTCAGCAACCTCGCCTGCAAAATCTTTGAACTTAGAATCTTTAGCAGCAAAATCAGTTTCAGAATTAATTTCAATAAGGCACGAATATTCTGAATTTTTAGCAATTTTTACCTCGCCATCAGCAGCTACTCTTGAAGCTTTTTTCTCAGCCTTAAGTGAGCTATTAGCTCGAAGAAGATCCAAGGCTTTATTTAGATCACCATCTGTTTCCACTAGTGCCTTTTTGCATTCCATCATGCCTACACCTGACATTTCTCTTAGTTCTTTAACTTGACTGGCTGAAATACTCATTTTTCTTCCTTTGAATCCTCGGCAGCATCCTCTAACTCATCTGAATCTTCCGAGGCTACCTCCTCAGACTCTTCTTTTGATTGATTGGTATCCTCAACCTGATCTTCCGCAGATTCATCACTTGCCTCTTCTGTTTCAGTTGATAGAGCCTCTTCTGGCTCACTTAATTCAGCCTCTTCAACAAGGTTTAATGCTTTACCAGAGGTTACTGAAGCTTTCTTAACTTTAACAGCTGGAGCCTCGTCATCCGCTTGAATATTTAAAGCTCCTCCCTGGGAGGAAGCCAAACCTCTAGCACATGCATCACTAATAACTTTTGTTATTAACCGAATAGATCTAATTGCGTCATCATTACCAGGAATAATGTGATCTATACCCTCTGGATTTGAATTAGTATCGACCAAAGCGATGATTGGGATACCCATTTTCTTTGCCTCAGTAACTGCTATCTTTTCATATGCTACATCAACTACAAATAAAGCATCTGGCAGACCTTTCATGTCTTTGATTCCACCAACGCTTGCATCTAGCTTTTCATATTCTTTTGTAATATCTACAGCTTCTTTTTTTGAAAGTTTATTAATTCTGCCCGATGACTTCAGCTCCTCAATGTCTATAAGTCGTCTAATTGATCCTCTTATCGTTTTCCAGTTAGTTAATGTTCCACCTAACCATCTTTTATCAATGTAAGGCAAACCAATAGCAGAAGCAGATTCTTTTATTGTTTTAGAGGCAGAGCGTTTAGTGCCAACAAATAAAATCCTATTTCCTTTAGAGCATATTTCTTCAGCTTTAGATGCTGCAGCATTAAGACATTCTTGAGTCATCTCAAGATCGATAATGCTAATTTTTTTTCTGGTATCAAATATAAAGGATTCCATTTTAGGGTTCCAAAATCTTTGCTGATGGCCAAAATGGACGCCTGCATTTAGCAGGTCTTTGATTGAAACAATACTCACAATTTCCTCCGGGGTTATTACTCCAGTACCTCATAAAGTTGACTCATCTGATGAGCACCCCAACAATAATCCTCTTGGCACCTTCGGGATTTAAAGTTTGTGTATTCTATAGAAAAGTTGAAGCAGATTAAAGCTTTTTGTTTAAGAAGTCAGCAAAGCTATATTCGCCCGCCTCTCTGGAACTCATCCATCTTGAAGCCTCCAAAGCCCCTTTTGCAAAAATATTTCTTGAATTTGCAATATGTTGAAAAGTAGTAATTCCGTTAGCATTTTCAAACTCAATTCTATGCATTCCAAAAATATTACCAATTCTATGAGATTGAATCTCAATAGGACCATCTATTTTACTTTCGAACACATTTTCTAGAAATCTAGAAATATCTAATGCAGTTCCTGAAGGAGAATCCTTTTTCTTTGTATGATGAATTTCTATAATTCTGCACTTTGAGGAGATGCTAATTGATAAAAGATACTCCTCCATTGAACGTTTTAAATTTGCAATTCCAAGGGACATGTTGGAAGCTATTAATATGGGTATGGATTTTTTAGCAATGCTAATTAGCGACAAATGCTCTTCTGAAAAACCAGTAGTTCCTGATATTAAAGGTAAATTATGCTCAATACAATAATTGACACACTCAATAAATCCTGCCGGGGAAGAAAAATCTATCACAGCAGATATATCGTTTAAATTTATTGCTTTTGCTTGAAAGTCCAAGGCCATGAAATCAAATTGCTTACATTGAGCTTGAATTGCCTGACCCATATTTCCATTAAAGCCATTAATTAAAATATGCAATATTCTATTTGTTATGAAATTTGTTGGCAGCTTTTACAAAGGACTCTTTTATTGGATGATGCTCCTCACCCACAATTAATTGAGTGAATTCTTCAAACTTCTTCAGCTGAGCCTTTGAAAGATTTACAGGAGTTTCAACAATCACCCTGCACAAAAGATCACCTCTTCGTGAATCTCTAACTGAAGCAGCTCCTTTTCCTTTAATTCTGAAAATTTTACCAGTTTGTGTATATGAGGGAATTTTAAGAGCAATTTTTGATTCAAGGCCGGGAACATTAATTGTTCCTCCTAAAACAGCAATTTGAAATGGAATTGGGGCTTCAAAGTATAAATCTCTTCCATCTCTTTCAAAAATTTCATTATGCAAGACTTGAATTACAACATAAAGATCGCCAGTATGGCCTCCTCGTGCAGCACCACCCTCTCCTGTAAGTCTTACTTTGTCTCCATTATCTACACCAGATGGAATGCTTACAGAAAGCGATTTCGTCTCTTGTTTCACTCCAGCTCCTCGGCATGAACCACAATGGTCCTGGATAATCCGTCCTTCGCCTCTACATGCATTGCAGGGTTGTTGTACTGAAAAAAAACCTTGCTGCATTCTCACTTGACCAGCACCGTTACATTGACTGCAGGTCACAGGAGATGAGCCTGGTTTAGCACCAGATCCAGAACAATCATTGCATGATTTATCTACAGGTATTTTTATTGTTTTCTTTACACCAAGAATTGCCTCTTTTAGAGATAGTTCTAGGGTGTATTGCAAATCTTGGCCTCTAGCCGTCCTTCCTGAGGACCTCCTACCACCAAAAACATCGCCAAATATATCCCCAAAGATATCTCCAAAATTAAAATCCTGAAATCCAGCTCCCTGACCACCACCCATACCTTGAACACCCGCATGCCCAAATTGATCGTATGCTGATTTTTTTTCAGGATCAGATAGTACTTCATATGCCTCAGCGGCTTCTTTGAATTTTTCATTAGCTGCTGGATCATCCGGATTTCTATCTGGATGATATTTCATAGCTAATTTTTTGAAGGCTTTCTTTAATTCAGAATTTGAAGCATTTTGAGAGACCCCTAAGACCTCATAATAGTCTCTCTGTGACATTGTTTACTTTTCTTCTTCTTTTACTTCTTCAAATTCAGCATCAACTGTATTCTCATCGCTAGAAGTCTCTTCTGAGGAATCAGGAGAACCTTCCTCAGCTTGAGGATAAAGTTTTTGGGTTAATGGAGTTAATACCTCGTTAAGATTTTTAGTGGCTTCTTCGATGGCTTCAAGGCTGTCCTGCTTAATAGCCTCTTCAAGTTTGACCGTGGATGTTTCCACTGCATCTTTCTCTTCATCGGTTAGCTTATCTCCAGCTTCAGAAATCGACTTTCTAGTTGCATGAACTAGCATATCTGCATTATTTTTTGCTTGGACTAAGCTCTCAAACTTCTTATCATCTTCTGCATTAGCCTCAGCATCTTTAACCATTTTCTCAATATCGTCATCAGATAATCCACTAGAAGCTTTGATAACAATGGATTGCTCTTTGCCAGTATTTTTATCTTTAGCTGCAACATTGAGAATGCCATTGGCATCGAGATCAAAGGAAACCTCAATTTGAGGAGTGCCTCTAGCTGCAGGGGGAATATCTGTTAAGTTAAATTGGCCCAATGATTTGTTTTGGGCTGCTTGCTTTCTTTCACCTTGGATAACATGAACCGTCACTGCTGATTGATTATCTTCAGCTGTTGAAAAAACTTGAGATTTTTGAGTTGGTATTGTTGTATTTTTTTCAATTAATGGCGTGGCAATACCTCCCAATGTTTCAATACCAAGCGTTAATGGAGTTACGTCCAGCAAGAGCACATCCTTAGTATCACCTGATAAAACGGATCCCTGAATTGCAGCACCCACTGCAACGGCTTCATCGGGATTAAGATCTTTTCTTGGCTCTTTACCAAAAAAATCTTTAACTTTTTGTTGGACCATTGGCATACGAGTCTGCCCTCCAACAAGCAAAATCTCATTTATATCACCGATAGCAAGTTTTGCATCTTCTAGAGCCAATTTTAGTGGAGCAAGACTTCTATCTACAAGATCTTCAACCAAAGATTCAAGTTTAGCCCTTGTGATTTTATGAACAAAATGTTTTGGGCCTGAGCTATCAGCAGTGATGTATGGAAGATTAATTTCAGTTTGATCAGCTGAAGAAAGTTCGATCTTCGCTTTTTCTGCAGCTTCTTTTAAACGCTGAAGAGCCATAGGATCACTTTTTAAATCAAATCCAGATTCTTTCTTAAATTCATCAACAAAATAATCAATTAACTTAAGATCAAAGTCTTCACCGCCTAAAAAAGTATCACCATTTGTGGACAATACCTCAAACTGATGCTCGCCATCTACCTCAGAGATCTCAATAATTGAAATATCAAAGGTGCCCCCTCCAAGATCGTAAACAGCAACAACCGAATCACCTGTATGCTTATCCAATCCATACGCTAATGCTGCAGCTGTTGGCTCATTTATTATTCTTTTAACTTCAAGACCTGCTATCTTGCCTGCATCTTTTGTGGCTTGTCTCTGCGAATCATTAAAATAAGCAGGAACTGTAATAACTGCCTCTGAAACTTCATGGCCTAAATAATCTTCTGCTGTTTTCTTTAACTTCTTCAAGACCTCAGCTGAGATCTGAGGAGGCGCTAACTTTTTATCACCCACTTTTACCCATGCATCTCCATTATCAGCCTTCATAATTTCATAGGGCACCATATCCATATCTTTTTTCACCACATCATCATCGAACCTTCTTCCAATCAGCCTTTTGATCGCGTATAAAGTCTTTTCGGGATTTGTTACAGCTTGCCTTTTGGCTGGAGCACCAACCAAAACTTCATTTTCATCTGAGTAACCTATCACTGATGGAGTAGTTCTACCCCCCTCAGCATTTTCAATAACTTTTGGTTGTTGTCCTTCAACGACAGCTAAACAACTATTTGTTGTTCCTAAATCAATTCCTATAATCTTTGACATAATCTTTTCCTAATTTTTAATTACGGAAACTCTTGCAGGCCTTACAACCCGTTCATGGAGTTCCCAACCCCTCTGAAATATATTTTCAATTTCATTGTTTTCTTTTTTTGGATCCTTCGAGGTCATTACTGCCTCATGCTTAATTGGATCAAACTGCTCATTTATCGGATAGATGGGTCTAATGCCAAATTTATCAAGGGCTGATTCAAAAGATTTTAGAGTTAGCTCTACTCCCTCTCTATCTTCCTTTGTTGAATCTTTTGAGAAATTATTGAGTGCATGCTCAAGATTATCTACGACAGGTAACAATTCATGAAGGAGTTTCTCTACTCCATATTTATGAGCTTTTTCAATATCTGCAGTGTTTCTTTTAAAAGCATTATCAAGTTCAGCTCTTGATCTTAGCAGGGCTTCTTCAAGATCCTTAATTTTCTCTTCTAGATTGAGAGTCTCTGGATTTTCTTTGATTGAGGGATCTAACTCCTCATCCTTTGAATCATCCATATCTATATCGGTCTCTAATTTAATAGAATCGTCTTTAAGATCTGTTTTATCTTGTGCTTTTTGTTTTTTTGCCATCTTTACATCCAATATTTAAATATATTGGGGTAACTCATAGCGAGTTCAAGGGCTTAAAGGTAATTTATTTTAGAGGTTTTACGTAAAGAACCATACTGTGATCAACTATTTCATAACCCATTTCATTTGCAATGGATTCTTGGCGTTTTTCAATAACCTCGTCATGGAACTCAATAACCTTACCAGTTTCAAGACATACCATGTGATCATGATGATCATCAGGAGTAATCTCATAGACTGCGTGACCATCTTCAAAGTTATGTCGCGTTACTATCCCAGCTGATTCAAACTGCGTTAGCACTCTGTATACAGTTGCTAAACCAACATCCTCACCAGAAGTAATAAGCTGCCTATATATATCCTCAGCACTTAAATGACGATTATCACTGGATTCTAGAGCTTCTAAAATTCTTATCCTAGGAAGCGTTGCTTTTAAGCCTGCTTTTTTTAATTCAGTATTTTCTTTACTCATGAACTTTTCGATGTATCCTCTTTCAAAGTATAATCAAATCATCTCATGAAGCAATTAACAAAAGCCTTTTTAATTATTATTTTGTCTCTTGGTGGAGTATCAAGCTGTTCATCTCTAGCTCCATTTAAAGTAGCTGTTTTACAAGGTAACATTATTGAGGATGAAGACGTAGAACAGCTTGTGAAAGGCCTTTCTAAGGATCAGGTGCAATACCTACTAGGAACTCCACTGCTTAATAGCCCCATCCATCAAAATAGATGGGATTATTTTTATTCAGTTAAAGTTGGTGAAACGATTGTTGGTGAGAAGAAGTTATCACTTATTTTTGACATCGATCAAAGATTGGATACTTGGGTGCTAGAAGAAACCACTCTCGCAGATAAGAACTAAGAATCTTTTGCTTCCTTAGCTTTATTTTTCCTTCTTTCTTTAGGATCTTGAAAAAGTGGTCTATAAACCTCCAGCCTCTCTCCATGAGACATTCTGTAATTGAGTGGTTTAGCCTTATATTTACCATCTAACTCCTGACCATTTATCCCAACTTTCAAGCAATTTTTTTCTTTCTGATAAAGTTTTTTTACTTCTGGCAATTCTAAGACTTCTTTTGCAGTAATGCTTTCAGAGACATCAAGCTCTAAAAAACTTGGGTTAACTTCTCGCTGAATAGAAACATAGATCTTCATTTTGATAGTTGAGTTGCAAAAGCATTAATAAACTTGTGGCCAATTTTATCTATTAAAGATTGAGTAGCAATGATGCTAAGAGCAAATGGGAGAGTGAAAGTAGTTTGAAACCTTACCTTGGTTTGATTTTCATCAATTACCTCTAGGCTCCAGAGGGCGTGGAAATCTAAAAAAGGGCCCTTAGATTGGGTAATGCTTACCTCATGTCCAATAGTCTTGTTATTAGATTCAAATGCATAGGTTTTATTGAGCACTGAAAATACCAATCTACCCAAAACAAAACCTTCTTCAGCATCAGGCAATTTTGAGGACTCAAGACAGCCAGGTAAAAATTCTTTATAAGACTCAAAATTATTGATTAATAAAAGTATTCTTTTTGGAGATGCTATGAATACTTCAGATCCTTCAAAACTGCTGGACATTATTAGCTTACTAGCTGATATATAAAAACTGCTGCAACAAGAACCGGAGAGATAAATTTAATAAAAAATCTCCAGACTTTAAATATTACAAGATCAATATCAGAAAATTCATCTAGTGCAAGATTCGGCTTTAAAAACCATCCAGCAAAAATTGCAACCATCATGCCTCCAATGGGCATTAAAAATTGATTTGCTAAGTAATCTATTGAATCTAAGAAATTAAGATCTCCAATAAAAGAAATATCAGACCAGTCATTAAAACTAAGCACACTACCTATGCCTATTACCCATGCAAAAAGACCCAGGGTTAAGGCAGCAGAAAATCTAGAAACTATATTCTCCTCTTCAAAATATGCAACGCTAGGCTCAAGCAAAGAAATAGCACTGCTTAAGGCAGCAATTGAAAGTAATGCAAAGAAGGCTGGTCCAACAATATTGCCTAAAGGCATGTCGACAAAAGCAGACAATAGGCTTACAAATACAAGACCGGGACCTGCACCTGGCTCTAAACCATATGCAAAAATAATTGGGAAGATTGCTAAGCCAGCCAAAATAGCTATTAAAGTATCTAAACCTGCAACCGTGAGTGATGTTCTAAAAATATTTTCCTCTTGAGGCATATAGGCTCCGTAGCACATGATAGAGCCCATACCTAGACTCAAACTAAAGAATGCTTGTCCCATAGCTCTCAAGAATGTCGTAGCATCTACTTCAGAAAAATCTGGAGCAAATAAAAAGCTTAAACCTCTAGCAAAATCACCATTAATCATGGCATTCACAACCATTACCATCATCAAAATAAACAACGCTGGCATTAACAAGCGAACCATTCTCTCAATACCGCCAATAACACCTGCTGAAATAATAATAATATTCAAAGCAATAAAAATTGAATGCCAAAATAATAGTCTTGATGGAGATGAGGTAACTATATTGAATTGCTCTAGAGAGGAAATATCAGGAGTTGGAAAAGCAGCTATGATTATATAATTTAAACAAATTCCAGCTATAACACTGTAAAAAGAAAGGATTAAAATTCCTGAAATTAAACCACCCCAACCTACTGCCTGCCATTTGCTTGTTTGCCCTGAATCAATCGCTGCAGTTTTCATAGCGTTGACAGGGCTTTTTCTGGCACGCCTGCCAATCATGATTTCAGCCATCATAATTGGCAGTCCAACTGCTAAGATACAAAGAAGATAAATCATTACAAAAGCCCCGCCGCCTTCGGTTCCTGCTTTGTATGGAAAGCCCCAAATATTTCCTAGGCCTACAGCTGATCCTGCTGCAGCAAGCACAAAGGTCCACTTTCCTACCCAGGAGACGGTTTCATGAAGTTTTGAAGAAGTGTTTCCTTTCATATAATTTAATTATGTATAAGGGTTATATAAAAATGCTAAAGAAGTTATGCAGCATATTGTAACTAAGTTTGTTATCAAAGTTCTTGCATTTGCGTATTTAATATTTGCTTGAAAAAATGAGCTATTTTTTTTCTCAAAGTTCAGAAAAACTTGCAGTGATAGAACTAACAAGATAAGGCTAAATGATAAATTTATAAAAGAAACTAATGCCACTCCTAGGCCCAAAAGAGAGAACCCAATTGCGATCCAGAGGTTTGCTGATGAGGCAGAGTCTTCCTCCCACCCCCAAATAATACCGCCCAAA
>Ga0115568_10003325_pt1 | contig 10997 bp, 7 predicted proteins | sample COGITO_mtgs_1204_FD_87296 | JGI IMG/M metagenome (GOLD analysis project Ga0115568, IMG submission 87296) | Pelagic marine microbial communities from North Sea - COGITO_mtgs_120426 | ecosystem: Environmental > Aquatic > Marine > Epipelagic | place: Germany:Helgoland, sampling site Kabeltonne...
AAATACTAATAGCCTACTTGACCCTAATAATTTCTCTATTCATCTCTCACCAAATTTATGGCCAAAGGCTTCAGCCGGCCAATCCTTATGAGCTTAATCACGCTCCTCTGTGGGTCCAAAAGCTTTATGAAAATAATCCAAATGTTCATGAGGTTGATAAATTATACAATGCTTATTACAAGCGTAATAATTTTGTGAAGTCTTTTTATACCCAGGCGTATAAAAGGTGGAGAAGATCCGTTGCAGATTTTGTCGATAATAATGGTTTCGTTGATGCTGATTTATTTCAAGAATACCATAATGGTATGGTGGGTAAACCACCCGTTAGTGCGGATGCAAAGATTGGTTCTTGGTCTGTTCTTGGACCCATGAAAGTATTTGATGAATCGGGTGTGCTAAAAGCTAACCAAACCAATGTTTATGCTATTACACAATGTGCTGGAACGCCTACAACTATGTATTGTGGTACTGAGCCGGGAGAAATATATAAATCGGTAGATGGTGGCACAAACTGGAGCAATGTGTCACTTAATTTAGGTACAAATTGGGGGACGACTTCAATTGCTGCACACCCAATTGATCCGAATGTAGCTTATGCAGGAGGAGGAGACATATTGTATAAAACAATAGATGGCGGTGCAAACTGGACGGTAGCTTTAAATGCTTCTGCTTTGGACCCGGCTGAAATATTTATCCATCCAGTGAACCCAGATATAGTGATGGTAACAGGCCCAACAGGTGTTCACAGGACGGCTGATGGTGGGCTTTCTTGGGTCAATCTATTAAATGATCCTGCCTATGATATCAAATCGAATCCGCTAAATTCTGATAAGCTTTTTTTAGCCATGGATGAATTTGACGATGATGTGGTAGACATTTTTGTTTCTATGGACGGAGGAGTGAATTGGGCACGACAATCTTCAGGGTGGTATAATTCTACAGATCCAGATAGGTTATGTCGTGGGGCAAGAATTGCCGTAACTCCTGCGGACACTTCAAGAGTTTATGTGTATTTAATTGGTGACTCAAAACCAGGAGATATTGGTTATATCGGACTTTTTAGAAGTGATGATGGCGGTTACAATTGGATAAATCCTATAGGTCAAGTTGGCGGTCCTTATTCTGATTCTATTCCTAACTTGGCAAGAGGTTCTGATACGTGGGCTTATCATCAAGGATTTTATAATTGTGCGATTATGGCAAGTAAGGATGATCCTGACCAGATTGTGATTGGAGGTCTTAATATGTGGCGATCTAATGATGCTGGCTTAACGTTTGAGTGCGTAAATGGTTATCAATGTTGGAATTATAATATGCACGTGGATATGCAGGACTTTAGGCAGTTTGGAAACGAATATTGGGCGTCAACTGATGGAGGTATTTACAAATCTTCGGATTTCTTTTTTACACAACCAACGGTATCCATGAGTGGAGTTCATGGTTCTGATTATTGGGGATTAGGTTCGGGCTGGAACGTGGATTTATTGGTTGGTGGCTTATACCATAATGGCAATGCTGCATATTACCAGGATTATGCAGCGGGAGAATTTCTTAATTTAGGCGGAGGTGAGGCGCCAACGGGATATGTTAATCCTGGACAGGATAGACGGGTATATTTATCAGATGTAGGTGGTAGAATAGTGCCTGAAAATATTGGTGATCCAATTATTGGTGCATCTATGGGAATGGCGCCTAATGAAAGTTACTGGGCAGCTGAATCGTCGGAAATGGAATTTCATCCGAATTGTCACAACATCATTTATTTGGGAAAGGACAACCAACTTTTTAAAAGCTCGGATGGTGGTACATTGTTTTCGGCTATTCATACTTTTTCAGTTGGCGCTTCTGTAACTTACATTGAGGTTTCTAGAGATGTTCCAGCAGTGCAATATGCAGTGGTTAGAGGTTCCGGTTCCTGTAGTTTACATAAAACAACAAATGAGTGGAACACGGCAGTTAATTTATCTCTTCCAATATCATCTTCCAAAGCATTAATAGCCATATCCCCGTCAAATGATCAACATATTTGGATAGCTTTTCCCTATGGGCCAAACGGGAACAAAGTGTACAAGTCTATTGATGGTGGATTGAACTGGACGAATATAACAAGCACCGAATTGAATGGGCATTCCATACATTCTATGACTCATATTGGAGGAACAGACGGCGGTATTTACCTGGGGACGAATAGAACGGTTTTTTATAAAAACAATTCGATGTCTAACTGGCAAATTGATGCGGTTGGTTTGCCCGTGAAAATCTCAACGGATATACTTAAACCTTTTTACAGGGACGGTAAAATCAGAATGGCGAGTTATGGAAAAGGTTTGTGGGAAAGCCCTTTCTATGAGGTGCCTACTGCACCTGAGGCAAAAATCATGGTCAATATGCTTACCGCACTTTGTGAGGCAGATACTTTTTATTTTGATGACCATTCAATGTTAAATCATTCTGGGGCATCATGGAATTGGACTTTTGAAAATGCACACATTGCATCTTCAACTATGAGGAATCCAGCTGTCAAATTTAATTCTACGGGTACATTTTTGGTTACGCTCACGGTAACCAACAGCGGTGGACAGTCAGATGTAGATTCCTTATATATTGATATTGAAACACCGGCATTAACGCAGCTGCAAGAAGATTTTGAACTATCATTTCCTCCAAATGAATGGTACGGAAGCTCAACTGGCAATATTAATTGGGAACAAACATCTCTTGCGGGTGGTTTCGGTGCAAGTACCAGTGCCATGATGGTGGATAACTACAATGTATATGCCTGGGGTAATTATTGCGATATAACAGCTCCTTTAGACTTTAGTGCTGCGTCCAGTGGTTGGCTAAATTTTGACGTTGCCTACGCAAGATATAGTTCTGTAAACAAGGATTCTTTAGAAGTTCTAGTTTCCTCTGATTGCGGACAATCATGGATTTCGGTTTATTTTAAAGCTGATTCGGACTTGCCTACGGCCCCAGATTATTCTGCAGGACAATTTGTACCTACTTCAGCACAATGGAGAAAGGATTCTATTGATCTATCGGCTTATATTGGCAACAACAATATGCGCGTACGTTTTAGAAATTATGGGGGATATGGTCAGGCATTATACGTAGACAATATTAATTTAGGAGGTGTTTCTGTTGATATCCATAAGCAAGATGAAAACTTCATTTCTGTGTATCCAAATCCAGTGTCTCGAACAGGTGAAATTAACATTGCAACATCGGACAAAGGTCAGGTGACCTTCAGCTTGTTTAATACGGAAGGTAAGTTAAAGGCTCATTTGGTGCAATCATTGGAAAATCCAATATCTATTCAGGAACTTAATTTGGCAATAGGAACGTATTTGTATTCGGTTCAGACAAAGAATTTCTTTTACAAGGGTAAGGTTCTTGTAACGAATTGATCAGGTTGTTAGGGAAGCCATTTTATTTTAGAGAAATCAGGTTTACGTTTTTCAAGAAAGGCATCTCTTCCTTCTTTCGCTTCTTCAGTCATGTACGCTAGTCTAGTAGCTTCACCGGCAAACACTTGCTGTCCAACCATGCCATCATCTGTTAAGTTCATTGAAAACTTTAACATTTTTATGGAAGTAGGTGATTTAGCTAAAACTTCTTGAGCCCACTCGTAAGCAGTTGTTTCCAACTTTTCGTGAGTGATTACAGCATTTACCATACCCATTTCATAAGCTTCTTGAGCGGAATAATTTCTACCTAAGAAGAAAATTTCCCTGGCCTTTTTTTGACCTACCATTTTGGCCAAGTAAGCCGATCCATAACCGCCATCAAAGCTCGTTACATCTGCATCTGTTTGTTTAAAAATAGCATGTTCCTTGCTTGCTAGCGTCAGGTCACAAACTACATGTAAACTATGGCCACCGCCAACTGCCCAACCCGGTACAACAGCAATAACTACTTTAGGCATAAAACGGATGAGCCTTTGAACTTCTAAAATATTCAATCGATGCATACCATCTGTTCCAACATATCCTTGATGTCCTCGAGCACTTTGGTCTCCTCCGCTACAGAAGGCAAAAACACCATCTTTCGTTGATGGTCCTTCTCCTGAAAGAAGGACAACCCCAATACTAGTGTCTTCTTGGGCGTCATAAAATGCCTGATACAGCTCACTTGTTGTATTGGGCCTAAATGCATTGCGAACATTGGGCCGATTAAATGCGATTCTCGCAACTCCATTACATTTTTTATATGTAATGTCTTCAAAGTCTTTTCCTTTTCTTAATTCAGGTAGGGCATTTTTCCAATTGATCTCAGTCATATTCTATGATTTGGCCTATAAAGTTAAGAAGGTCTATTGATTATAAAACATTTCTTTTAACCGCTTCATTCTTTTTCTATTCACTTGATGGTCGCTATATCCAATTCTGGAGGCGGACCTGAAGTGGATTTGTTTCGAATTTTCATTAAAGTAGAACTCAACATCGTCATTCCACTTCATCCAACCCGTTACGAAAACAACATGTATATAGTTGCTGTCTGCTTTGATTACTGTGGTGTTTCCAAAATCAATTATGCACTGTTCAATTTTCCTGAAGGCTTCATTAAGATCAGCGTAATCCCATGCAGGCATATAGTGCGTTCGGTCATCGGGTTCTGCTTGGCTCGAAACGCAATTTGGACTTTTGGGTACAGGCTTTAATTTTCCGTCTGGAGAAACTCCAAGACCTCTTGGTGTTCCGCAACTGAAGAGTAATCCAATCATACTTAAGAATGTTATTTTTGCTATGAAATTCAATTGTACCTTTTAATAAAAATTGCATTTTAATAATATGAACAATAATACAATATCTATACTTCTGATAACAATTGTTATCAATGCTTGTTCGCAAGAGAACAAGCAACAACATGACGACAATATTGATTTGCAATCAGTTTCTTCTACTAATGTAGATCTTAACGATATGGATACAACCTCTATTGAAACCTTAGGAATAGATAGTGTAAGACTGAATTACACTTGGATATCTAACTTTGATGTTGCAAATACGCTTGTTAATCGTATTCCAGTTCCTGATGGGTTTAAAAGAGTTGCTTCTCATCCCGAATCATACGGATATTGGTTAAGACACATTCCTTTAAAGGAGGGGAGGCCTAATGTCTTACTTTACAACAAAGAAGAAAAATGGAATCAGTCGGCACATGTTGCCGTATTAGATTTGGATGTAGACGAACGGAACCTTCAACAATGTGCGGATGCTGTAATGCGATTGAAAGCAGAATTTCATTATCAAAAAGAAGATTTTACCAACATACATTTTAAGTATACTAGTGGGGATAACATTCCATACAGTAAATGGATTACTGGTAAAAGACCAATCGTTTCTGGACGTGATGTAATTTGGCAGAGTTGCACCAACTGTGACCAATCTTACCCTAGTTTTAGAAAATACATGCTTAGTATCTTTAATTATGCCGGTACAGCTTCTTTAGAAAAAGAGCTGTCGCCAAAAGCTTGGACGGAGATTCAAATTGGCGATGTTATCATTAATGGAGGGTCTCCTGGTCATGCGGTTATAGTGCTTGACGTTGCATCTAGTATTGAAACGGGTGAAAATATATTTTTAATAGCACAAAGTTATATGCCAGCACAAGAATCACATATTTTAAGGAATCCTAACAGTGAAGAACTGAGTCCGTGGTATAGTGTCTCAGATTTAGGTGCTGGACCCTTGGACACTCCGGAATGGAGTTTCACGAACAGTAGTTTGCGTCGTTTTGACTTTTAGTATTGTTAATGATCTTTGTGATCATCAGTTTCCTTTTCAGCCTTTGGCGGCTCATAACTAAAATCAATAGAGAGCTTTCTTTCCAAAATTTCAACCAAATTGATTACCCCTATTTTTTTAGCAACAATGTTATTTTCATTGTCTAACAAAAATATTTGAGGTGTAGAAAAGATGTCGTATATGTCTCTGAAATTCAAGCTGTTAAGAGTTGTTTTCCGTTCTTGCACAATGTACTTGGCTGCATTGCTATTAACCTCGGGATTATCGGAAATATTAATCCAGTTCAAGTTGTTCTCACGAATGTATTTTTTCCAGGGTGTATTCTCGAGTTCAGTATTTACTCCAATGATTTCAATGTCTAGCTTTTTCGATTTAATTTCGTCATATAGCTTTTTAAGTTTTGGAATTTCTTTTTTGCAATGGCCACAACCAGGGTCCCAAAACACAAGTATTTTATATTCATTGGGTAGCTTTCTGATGTCCACCCAGTTTTTTTCACTTGTGTCTTGAAGAATCAAGTCAGGAGCTGGACCGTACAATTTAAGACGGTTCAAAGTAGTTGCTCTTTCGCATATTTCTTTGATTTTGTTGTTTTTCTCTACTTCACCAAGCTTTTTTTGTTTTTCTTCAACTTCTTTTTCTAGGGCCCCAAACTCTTCCGTATTTTTACTTTCCTTGATTTTTGCGAGTTTGGTCTGTGCGTCTGAAAGCGCAAATTGAGCCTTTTTAATGCTCTCTAAATATTGATCTTCAAGCCAGAAAGCCTGGGTTTGCCCGTTGCTTCCCCTGCAATAGTACCTCAATGCAATTCCGACAAAAACAGCATCCATTCCCATGATTTTGCTAGTCTCGTATTTGTAGGTAAGTGTATGCACCACGTATTTGAAGAGATCTGTTTTTTGAGGTAGTTGATCAATTAGTTTGAAGGCTTGATCTAAAATGGAGTCTGGATGCTGAATACACACTTTTTCAAAAAAGTATTTCAGTTTTTTAGCAAAGATGGGTGTTTTTACAATTCGAGGATCATCCAGATGATATTCGTCAAAGTAATGGTTTTTATAGTAGTGGTATCGTTCCATTTGCAGGGAAGTGTCTCCCTTTAAAGACTCCGGAATCTCTGGTTCTAGGCTCATTGCAATGATTGCACCGAAAAGATTATTCCCATTTTCTTGAGCTAATTGTTTTTGATGTGCCTTTACTTCTTTGTCAATAGCAACCAGTTGATCTTTGGATGCTTGGTCCTTTTTATTTCTTAAGGGACCCGCAAGACTTTGTTTTTCGCTTAAGTAACTGAAATAAGTGTAAAACAATTTGTTTTCATCAGACTTTATAACCTTCATTGATTTCACAAAATTAATTGTGTCGGTTTGCAGTATTACTTTCGGTTCATTCTCACTTAGAATTACTTCAAAAGTTTTAGGCCCGGGCAGAACAACGGCATAAACACCACCTTTAATTGAGGATCTTTCAAATTTAGCAACACCTAATTCAGACTTGGTAGTGTCGTAATAGTATAATTTATCGCCAAAATAATTTGCTAAATACACATCTTGTCCAGCAGCTAAACCGTTAACTTTAAACGTATAGCTATAGTTTTGAGCGGTGAAACCCGTAACACCCAAGAACGTAACAAGTGTTAATATCCATTCTTTCATAATCATGTTGTTTTCAATTGTTAATTAAAGGTATCATTTCAAATAACGAACCAAATTTAAGAAAGCAGCCCAACTTGAAGGCATATGGCCAATATTTAACAAAAAATTAAGTAATTAACCTGATTACTTCTATGATGATTGGACCAATTTTTTTACTGTTGATTTAATAATTACATACTGAACCAAATAGAAGCAGGTATAAATACAAAAACCAACTATTAGTGTTGTCCAGCTTAGTCCAATTCCAATGTCGATTCCTAATTCATGGTTAAAGATGGATGAAATGTAGTATTTAATTGCAATGACTATAGGAACAGTACTCAAGATTATTACTCCGAAGAGTATGTTGAAGTTCTTCATTACGGCAGCACTAATTGCACCAAATGAATATCCAATTAAGCCCAATAACTTAATTTCATAATCCGAATTTGACAGAAGTAATTGGGCGTTTTGGATGAAAGTTAATAAAGATAAAAGGATAATTACTAGTGAAATGATTACAATGATTGGAAATAAAACATTCATAATCTCGGTCACTTTGCCTCCACTAATCTTGTCCGAATTTGTTTCGTATGAATGATCTGACAAGTAATGGGCTAAGGATGGGTTTTTGGAATTAGGTGTGCTAATTACTATGCGATTTATTTTGTTTTTTTCGCCTGTCCCGAACTTGGTGTTATTGTAATTCATGAAGCTATTTGGAACAATTACACCATCTGAGAAACGATCTGAGAAAGCTGCTATTCTGACATTATACCAAGTTGCATTGCCAATTTTTAATTTTGGTTTGATGTGAGAAATAAGTTCTTTTGTTACTTTGGGAGACCTGGATGCCTCGGCTATACCAAAATTATAGGAGTTAAAAAAAGAGGTAGGTACAATTACAGGAACTTCTTTGTCACCAACCTTCCATTTGAAGTTTGGAGGTAAATTGTCTATGAAGTCGTTGGACACCGTAATCAATGGCATTAGCGTATTAAATGAAGATGCTGGGCCGACGTCAGCAACAACAAGTGATTGAAAATTATTGCTGTAAACAGGAGCAACATCGATTACAAACTCCTGTTCCTTTATACTCTCAAGCTCTGATTGATTAAAATTACCATCAACAAGCATATTTACTTCTTTGTTAATTACCAAAAAGTCTGTTCCTGCGATAGTAGGTGAGTGAAGAATAGTGGTGATGTCCAAGTATAGTTGAATCGACAACAACATAATTACCAGGCCAATAATGGAGCCTGAGACAGAGAAAGTAAGCTGTCTGCCCTTCCTGTTATTAAAAATCAATTTACCAATCATAAATAAATTGTTTCGTCAACAGACAACCCGTGATTTGGGCCAAGTGTTGAGATTAAATAGCCTGCATTATTTTGGCTACATACATTCTCAATTAGCTGAATTGCAATTTCAATGTTGGATTGGTCAAGGTGGCTAAAAGGTTCATCAAGCAGGATAAATTCAAACGGTTGTATAAGTGCTCTTAATAAACCAACACGTTGCTGCTGACCTTTAGATAATGTTGCTGCTTTTTGATTTGTTTGGGCTGAAAGTCCTAATGTACTAATGAGTTTTTTTAATTCCTCTTCACTTTTTGAATGGGTTAGGCTATTTTTAATTTTTAAGTTTTCAATGAGTGTCAGTTGAGGAAATAATAAAATATCTTGCGGCAGATAGCTAAGCGAATTACATCTTAATTCTGAGCGTTCATCTAAACTGTATGCATTCCAAGGCTTACCGTTCAATCTTATTTCTCCGGAATAATCCGTTCGTGATCCATATAAAAACGAAATAAAAGACGATTTTCCTTTACCACTCTCTGAGGTTAACAGGTAAGTTTTGTTTGTATTTAGTTCAATTTTTTTATCCCATGCATTTTTATTAAAATGGATTTGGTCAATCAGTGGTGTTGGAATTACGTTATTAAATTCTATTATCAACCCATTTATTTTTCGTTTAGGAAATCTACTTTTCCAGAAGTGAAACCGTAGTACGCAGGTACCACTTTTAAATCACCAGAATCTACGTATTTTCGAATGATTTCAGAGTTAGAAACAAGAGCCGTCGCATTAATTTCTGCATTGCATTCTACCACTTCCTTAATAGGAGCGCCTGGCTTGGCTTTTACTGCAGGGTTAATGAAGCTAATTAAATGATTTAGATTCGGGCCATTATCACCGTCGGGATAGCTCGCAATTGCTGCACCAACTGCACCACAGGACTCGTGTCCAAGCACTACGATTAAATTGGTTCCAATGTGCTCAACAGCATATTCAATACTGGCAATTGATGAAGGATTGGCAATGTTGCCTGCAACTCTAATCACAAAAAGCTCTCCAATGCCCTTGTCAAAAATAAGCTCAGGTACTACCCTGGAGTCAGCACAATTCAAAATGATGGCGAAAGGGCTCTGTCCGGTTATTAATTCATAACGTTGAAGAGAATTAATACTTGGTTCCAGAATCTTATCGTCCACATATCGTTTATTACCTTCTTTTAATTTTTGCATTCCTTCATCTGAGGAAACGGAGTGTCTTGCTGCCATGGTTTAGTTTAATTAAGCGTTAAATAAAATAATTTCTTGAAATTAAGAATTTAGGTGAGATACTGATTGCAATATTAGTTAAGAAATCTTAAATTAGTAACAGGAATCGAATAACTTTTGTTAATTCTGAGTCCAGGTGAAAGCCGACCCACATGACCAGTATTTAAACCTAACGTTTTTTATATTGGGAATTAATTGTTTGAATTATGGCGTGCCGCTGTTTCTTTTTGATTCCAGGCGGATTACAGAACTCAATCTGCGTTCTCATAAGTGTCTTTAGAGGTTTAATAAACTTCTACGTCGTGTGGGTTTTTTTATTTATTAAAGTCATTCAACCTCTTTGTCCTTAGCCAATTTCTTTCCAATAATGGTGCCGTCAATTATTTGCTGCTGAAAGTCTTTCATGCCTCCTGGAGTATGAGGAACCATTATGGTATTATTGGTGCTATTTGAGCCAATCGACGTCAATGTATCAAAGTATTGTGTCATTAAAACGAACTGCATAATTTCTTGGGGATCAACCTCTTGCAGTGCTTGTTGGAAATCTTCTACTGATTCTTTAAATCCGCGAACAATCGCTAATCTTTGCTGTGCAATTCCTTCGCCAGATAATCTTTTACTATCTGCTTCCGCTTCTGCTCGTTTTACAATAGTGATTTTTTCTGCTTCCGCTTCTTGAACAGCTGCTTCCTTATCACGCATAGCGGCGTTTATTCTGTTCATTGAAATCTTGACTAATTCGTCGGGAGCGATATCCGTGATTAATGTCTTTACTATTTTATATCCATATTTTTGCATTTGTTCAGATATGTTGTCTCGAACAGCAATGGCGATGTCTTCTTTTTTAGAAAAAACATCATCTAGCTTCAGTTTTGGTACTTCAGCGCGCACTTCGTCAAAGATATAGGCCGCTACTTGACCGTGCGGATCTTCTAATTCGTAAAATGCTTCGTAAACTTTAGATTTAATAATTCTGTATTGAACGGAAATCTTTAATTCAACAAATACATTATCTAGTGTTTTAGTTTCAACGTTAACGTCTAATTGTTGAAT
>Ga0115568_10003332_pt1 | contig 10970 bp, 6 predicted proteins | sample COGITO_mtgs_1204_FD_87296 | JGI IMG/M metagenome (GOLD analysis project Ga0115568, IMG submission 87296) | Pelagic marine microbial communities from North Sea - COGITO_mtgs_120426 | ecosystem: Environmental > Aquatic > Marine > Epipelagic | place: Germany:Helgoland, sampling site Kabeltonne...
GGCAAATAATTGTTTTCAAGCAGTCAATGTAATCGGCTGGCCCGAATCAAGAATTATTTTATCTCAATGTGTCCTTTATCTTGCTAGTTCAGCGAAATCCAATTCTGCTTACCAAGCGATTAATCAAGCACAAAAACTGGTGCAATCAACGGGGAATTTACCTGTGCCGATTCCACTTAGAAATGCCCCAACAACACTCATGAAGGAATTGGGGTATGGTAAAGAATACCTGTATTCACACGACCACACAGAAAAATTAGGGGACCAAGAGTTTCTTCCCGAAGAAATTAAAGGCACCCGTCTATTTGAACCCGCTAATACGAAGAGAGAATTAGAGCTCAGAGGATTCTTGAAATCAATTTGGAAAGAAAAATATGGTTATTAAACACCTTATTTATTCCGTTCCTTCATTTTAATGCCGAAAACTTTAAATTTGAGTATTTTTGAGGTAATGAGTAGATTTTTGTGCCTGTCTTTTTCAACCTTGCTGTTATTTTATGGATGCAGAAAAGAATCAACAACGTGGGATGCTGACTACGCACTTCCCTTAATTCATACAAAACTTGACATAGGAAATCTGTTAGGTGATACCAATTTACTGGTTAATGCAGATAGCTCACTTATTCTCAGTATTCAAAGAGAAATTTACCGAATAGATGTGGATTCTTTCTTTGAAACCCCAGATACAACCATTTCACAAGTACATAAACTACCGACCTCAGCTACACTTTCAATTAGCCCAGGGTATACGTTTATTTCAGAAACAGAAGAATCTACCTATAACATAGCAGGAGCCGAGCTCAGGTATTTCAAACTAAAAGGCGGTAAATTAAATTACGAATTAATCAGCTACGTGACAGGACCAACCATAGACTCTATTATCCTACCCTGCGCTACCAAAGGCGGCATTGAATTTTCGGAAGTGATCTACGTTCCGACATCAGACGGTATAACTCCAGCAATTGCAGTTGGAAGCGTTGATTTAAATGATTATGAATTTGACCTTACTGGAACTAATAGCCTAAAATACAATACCATTACCTCGAAAGCGTCATCGACTGTTGACCCAGCATTTTCATCAAATGTTACCATCTCGCAAGCTGATTCTATTAGAATCAATGTTTCATTCGAAGACATTTCACCTGCACGAGCTCTCGGTTATTTTGGGCATGATCTTATTGAAATTCCGCTAGATACTGTTGCCATACCCTTCATGGACAAGATAATTTCGGGAAGCCTAGACATCGACCAAGTGCAACTTGATGTAACCATAAAAAGTGGACTTGGCGTGGACATGCAAGTTAACATAGAACAATTGAATAGCCTAAACACCTCATCTATGGTCGCACTTAATCACAGCACTATTGGCGCCCCAATTAATCTTACAAGACCTACTAGAACAGGCTGGACTGTTGCATCAGAAATTCATACAGAATCGTTTTCCAATAGCACTTCTAATCTTGACGAATTTTTAGAGAACTTACCAAAAGAACTTAGCTATTCAGCGCAATTACAGATCAATCCTTTTGGAGATGTAAACAGTCATGGGGACTTTTTTGATTACGAATACCCATTACTGGCCAATATAAATTTAGAAGTTCCACTTTGTTTTGCTGCCAATAATTTAACGCTTCAAGACACCTTAAATATTGAAATAGAAGAAGATACAACTAACATTCAAAATGGGTCGATAATCATCAACGCAACTAACAACTTTCCATTAAGTGCTGAAATTAAGGTTTTTGTTTTAGATGAAAACGGTCTCTTTACTGACCCTATCTCGACCTCTACAACAATTGATCCCGCCGTATTAAACCTAGCTAATGAGGTCATTTCAAGTTCGACGTCTCAATTAATACTGACAGTAAACAAAGATCAAATAACTCGGCTAATTCAAACTAAGCAACTTTTATTAAATGTCGTTTTCAACACGGCAAATTTGCCCAACATGATTAAGATAATGGATTGGCATAATATAGACCTTAATTTAAATGTTATCCTAAACTATCAGCATACAATTAATTGATTCGAATCAGCCTTGTCATAGCGTTATTTAGTTTTTATTTTGGTAATGCCCAAACCCTTTTTATTGGGTCAAACACAATCGATTCTACTAATTCATGTGTTATTGAAGGATATGCCAATGCTTTCTATCAAGGTCAGGGCCTTTCCAACGAATTCATGAACAAACTAATTTTCGGCGGATATATTGACGATCAATTAAAAGACCAAACTGAACAAAAGCTGCTCAATTTTGGGAATCGACTTGCCATTGGTTTTAGTTCGGGAATAAAGTGCTATATAGAAACAGATAGTTTACTGAAAAATCCGAATTGGAATTATGCTTTGAATGCGGATTACATTGAGCTAAATTCTAGCTCCTACAGTAAAGATTTATTTCATGTGATTTTTTCTGGAAATGCAGACCGAATTGGTCAAAACATGGAATTGGTACCGTCTTTTATGAATCGTGTCGTTTTTCAAAAATTAGGCTTGAACCTTGCGCACAAATCAAACAACTGCGAATTCGGCGTTTCGTTCATTAAAGGTCAATCGCATTTGGCCTTAGCTGCTAATAAAATGACACTTCATACCGAAAGCGACCTGAGCGCCATTTCCTTAGAAACAAACACCAACATTCAAAGCGCAAATAAACGAGGCAATAATATCGGTGCGTTGAATGGTTTAGGATTCGCACTCAACTTCACGTACTCCCACCCTATAAAAGTTAATAATCACTCATCCTCTAGCCTTTCGAAAGAAACCGTCGCAACAAAAGAAATAGGAACAATCACATTTCAAATGGATAACGTTGGGACCGTTGCTTGGAACAATTACCCCAATACTTACCAAATAGATACAACCTATTCATATGCTGGTTACGAAGTAGATAATTTATTTGATACCGAAAATGCGAATTGGCTCAATAAAAATGTCCTGTCTGATTCTTTATTACCACAGCCAGAAGTATCGAATTATTGGACTTTACTTCCTGCTGTATTTAACATCGTCTATGTTTCAAAATTAACAGCTGCCCATCCGTTAGGCAGTGTTGCTGGTGCGAGGTACCAGATAAATGCCAATATGAAGCCCATGGTTTACGGTGGTGTAAATATTAGACTGCACCGCAAGCTCAACACATCGGTAATCGGCATTGTTGGCGGATACGGAACCATTACTGCTGGAATGAGGATTAATTATTCAAGCAAATTGATTAGTGCCTTTGCCTCTTGCAATAACATGATTGGACTATTTTCTAAAAAAGGATATGGTAAAAATATTAATCTTGGGTTACAATGCAGATTCTAAAATACATCTTTATCATTTCGCTTATTGCAGTTGTTTCGAGAACACATTGCCAGATTATATTTGAAAAAACTTACGGTAATGTGCAAGAAGAGCGTGGTGAAGGAATCGTTCAATTGCCAGACTCCAGTTATGTGGTAACGGGTTCGACATCAAGTTTTGGAGATTTATCGACCGATTTACTAATACTGAAACTAGACTCTCTTGGCGAAGTTGTTTGGACAAAAACAAGAGGAGGTAGTAATGTAGATAGCGGAATGGAAATCATTGTAACAAGTGACAATCATTTAGCCATCATTGGATATACCAATAGTTTCGGTAATGGCGGCTACGACGTCTATTTCTTGAAAATGGACTTTAACGGTTCGGTTGTGCAGTCTCGAACATATGGAGGAGCCGATTGGGATCTTGGCTATTCTATCGCAGAAACTACCGATGGTGGATTTGTTTTGACTGGGGAAACTTATAGCTCCAGTGCAGGATCAAATGATGCTTTTGTGTTAAAAATAGATGCACTAGGAGATACCGTGTGGTCAAAAACTTATGGAGGGATAGGCAATGAAATTGGATGGTCAATCAAAGAAGCAGCTAATGGAGATTTACTTTTGGCTGGCGAAACCAGTACTTCAAGTGCTGGTGGACAAGACGCCTGGTTAATTCGAATGGACAGCAATGGAACAGTTATTTGGGAGCAAACTTTTGGTGGAACGGATAATGATTTAGGCGCTGACCTGATTGAACTTGACAACGGTAACCTGATGTTTGTTTGGAACACAATTGTACCAGGCAATGATTACTGGAGTACTGTACAGTCAAAGATTGACCCACTAACTGGCAATTCAATGCTCGATCGATGGTTTACCAATCCATACAACTATTTTAGTCATAAAATTATTGCCGTTCAAGGGAAGCCATTAACACTAACCGTTGGATATAATTCTCCATCTTCCAATCTCGATGATGTGATGTTTTATGGTCTTGACACATCGGGAATGTTTTTCGATCTTGTTTGTTTTGGAATTTCATTTGGAGGCAGCGGAATGGACTATGGGAAAGACCTTATTGCCACTTCGGACGGTGGTTTTGCATTAGTTGGAGAAAAAAAGATTGGGGTAGGATACTCATCTGTATTTGTAATTAAGATGATGGAGAATTGTATCGGCACAGGGTCAGTGATTAATGACTCCATTTTTGTTACTCAAATTGAAACTATAAGTAATGAAACCCCCCTCGTATACCCCAACCCATCTAATGGAACGATGAATCTAAAATCAAATGGGAAATGGAATACAATTCAATTATTTAGTCTTTCCGGAAAGCGGTTGGAAGAATATGAAATTCATAATGAAGAAGTAATTATTGAAAGCCAACTTACTAGTGGCGCTTACCTATTCGTGCTTACTGGCGTGGATGACATCCAAACAGGAAAGCTAGTAATCATAAAATAATTATTCGATTATTTTTAGTTCTGTTCTTCGATTCAAGGCTTTATTAGTTGGACTGTTGTTCTTGACTCTTGGCTGCGTTTCTCCGTAACCCTTAAACGATAAACGATTGGCATCAATTCCTTTGGAAACAAGATAGTCTACACAAGCCTTGGCTCGATTTTCAGATAAAACCTGATTCATGTCGTCATCTCCGTCCGTATCTGTATGTCCACCCAATTCAACCTTTATAGTTGAGCTAGACATTAAAAAATCAACGACACGGTCTAATTCATAAATACTTTCTGTTTCTAAGTCATACTTACCAACAGCAAAGAAGACATTTTCTAAAACAATTTTACCCTTTTCCATAGGAACTTCGATGACAAACTCCATGTCTTTCATTTGGTCGGAATTCAATGCGTAGTTTTTGGAATAAAAAAGGTACCCCTTGTGTTCTGCATGCAAGGCATAATTTTTATTTATGGGTAAAGCAACTAAAAATTCACCATTACCAGAATTAGCATATGCCTCTTTAACAATTTGACCTGTTTCTAAATCTATCAGCTTAAAATAAGCTGGAAGATGTTTTTTTGAAATCGCATCAAACACTTTTCCACGAACATAAGTCGTTTTGATCGGTCTAAATTTTAACGGCAATTCGAATGAATACAAGTCTAAACTTCCATGTCCCCCTTCCCGATCAGAGGCAAAAAAAGCTAAATCGCCTTTGGCAGAAACCAACAAGCTATTTTCATGATTAAATGTATTGATGGGATAACCTAAATTGATTGGTTCTCCCCATTCGCCGTTTAATTGTCGTCTACTCATAAAAATATCTAATCCTCCCATCCCTGGATGCCCATTAGATGAAAAATAAAGGGTTTGGCCATCTGGATGAATAGAAACTGATTCTTCTCTGTAAGGAGTATTAATTTTGCCAGAAACCCTCTTCGGTACAGACCAAGTTCCCTGATCCGTTATTTCAGTAACAAATATATCTTGTTCACCTGGATCTTTCCTCCCTTGTCGAACAATACCTCTTATGAAATAGAGTGATTTTCCATCGGCAGAAAAACTGGGTTGTGATTCCCAGTGATTTGAATTAACTGGCTTTCCAAGGTTGAATGGCTTCATCCATTTTGAACCAACCTTTTCACTCGCAAACAAATCACAAGAACCGTAACCCTGGCGACCTTCGCCATAATTAAATTCACCTCTATAACCTGTTTCACATCCAACGAAAACAACATATTTACCATCTGCTGAATATGTAGGTGCTCCTTCGTTGTACTTCGTATTTATAGGCCCCTTTAAAATTTCACTTTCCTGCCAACTACCATTTTCCCAAATAGTTAAAAAGAAATCTTCTTGCTCTCCATACATGGGCACTCGATCATCCTCAACATTTCGAGTAAAAAGCAAGGACTTATCGTCTGCCGTTAGAGTTGGGAAATACTCTGGTCTTTCGGAATTAATTCCTGCACCCAAGTTTTCGGGATTGTATTTAACAGGAGACTTCAACGCTTGAATAGCAAATTCACAATCGTCCACATATCTTCTTGCTTGGTCTTGAAAATATTCACTGGTACTTCTTCTTGCTAAAAATAGCTTACTGAATTTGAGGCACTTTTCATAATCTCCCAGGCCCATTGCTAAACTTGCTATGTAATAAAATTCATTAGAAGAATATCCTGGATTCATGGCCAAAACACGCTCTTTATAAGCTATAGCAGACAAAAAATCATTTTGAGCAATTTTAACTTCAGACAATAATAATAAGGCGTCAATGAATTGCTCATCCTTTTCTAACGCTTTAAGCGCATTAGACTCTGCACAATTCAGTGATCTTCTCCTCCCTGTTTGAGGGTCAAGGTCCTTATAACAAATGTTGGCTTCTTCATACAGCTTGATGGCTTTTTTACTACTGGTACTATAGATTCCAGGTTGGGCTACGGTACAAGAAGCTAGAAATGAAAAGAAAAAAGCGACTATTAATTGGATTCTCATGGTATATTCATGTATTTATGGGTTTGCAATGATATGCGCCATTTCGGATTTTGTTTCACATAATTAATAATAAGTGGCATCATTTCATCTTGTTTCCCCCATTCAGGTTGCAAATAAAGTACACAGCGGTCATTTACTTTGGCTGCGTGCTCCTCAGCCCACTTGAAATCATGAGCATTAAATATAATAACCTTTAGCTCATTGGCGACTTTGTAAATAGAGGCCTTGGGTGCCTTAAATTTTTTAGGTGAAAAGCAAACCCAGTGCCATTTTCCACTTAACTCATATACACCAGATGTTTCTATTGCAGTTTCTACCCCTTTTTCATTCAGCTCTTCTGTAAGTATATCCAATCGATACATAGCCGGCTCTCCACCCGTTATAACCACAAAATCAATATTTGTATCAATCACGTTCTGAACCAAATGATCCACACTGACTTTTGGATGATCATTCGCATTCCAACTTTCCTTTACATCGCACCATACACAGCCTACATCACACCCACCTAATCGAATAAAATAAGCGCCTCTACCAGTATGGTAACCTTCTCCTTGAATGGTCAGAAACTCTTCCATTAAAGGCAACCCCATATCTTTCTTTGTAACATTCATAGGCATCGGGGCAAAAATAGGTAATTGGAACTTATTAGGATTCAGAAAATCATTAAAGTAGCAATGTGCTCACTAGAAATATTTTAACGGTCTACTTTTCTTTTAGGATATTTTTTGATGAAAAAAAATAATCCTATCTTATATCGTCATCTTTATAAAATGATTCCCATTCTTTTGTGATATGTGACGCCACTGTAAACATACGCCATGATGCGAATCAAATATTACATGCCAATACTAGTTGGTTGTTGTCTTTTACTTTTGAACTGCGGGAATCCCAATTCCATAACTCCAAATGTCAACGAAAAAGATGCACTTGAAAGAACGACAACAAATCCAGGAAAAGTCTTTGACCTTTTACCGGCTTCTTTTACCAATGTTCACTTTAGCAATGACCTGATAGAATCAGAAGAAGTAAATTTTTACAGATATGAATATCTATACAATGGCGGTGGTGTTGGTATAGGAGATATCAATAACGACGGGTTATCAGACCTTTTCTTCACAGGCACCATAGCAAAAGACAGGCTGTACCTCAATCTTGGAAATATGAAATTTGAAGACATTACGGTTTCCGCCGGCATTTCACATAACAATGGACTAAAAACAGGTGTTTCAATGGTAGACATTAACGCAGATGGATTCCTTGACATTTATATTTGTCGATCCGGCTGGTTTGATAATCCAGCAGAAAGAGCCAATTTACTCTACATTAATCAAGGCGACAACACATTCGAAGAGCAAGCGCAAGATTATGGCCTTGCCGAAACGGGGAACACCGTACAAGCCGGGTTTTTTGACTACGACAAAGACGGAGACCTGGACTGTTTTATGGCCAACCATCCCCTTTTTCAAATGACTTCTAAGCAAAGAGAAATGGCTAGAAATAATCCTCCAGAACGATTTCGTGATAAGCTGTATCGTAATGACGGAAATAATTCCTTTTCGGAAGTATCGAAAATTGCTGGGATAAATAACTACGGCCATGGGCTCGGTCTTGCCATAAGTGATTACAATAACGATGGATGGCCAGACATATACATTGCCAACGACTTCAAATCTCACGACTTTTACTACATCAATAATGGAAACGGCACCTTTACGGAAAGAGCCAAAGAGCTAATTGCGCATGTTTCATATTTCGCTATGGGAAGTGATGCTGCAGACATCAATAATGATGGACTTTTAGACCTTTTTGTAGTCGAAATGTTAGCCGAGGACAACAAACGACAAAAAACCAATATGGCAAGTATGAATCCCCAACTATTCTGGGACAATGTGAATTTAGGCTACCATTATCAATTCATGCGAAATACACTTCAATTCAATAATGGAAAAGGTAATTTTTCTGAAATTGCCTACTTAAGTGGATTAGCAAATACCGATTGGAGTTGGGCTCCACTATTTGCTGACTTCGATCATGATGGCCGCAAAGATCTGGCAATTACAAATGGATATCTGCGAGACACGCAAGACAAAGATTATGTGAAAAAAGCAAAAAAAATGGGAGGAGACAAAGGGCTTAAATCTTTTACAGAGTTAGCTTCTATGATGAAATCCACCCGTTTAAGAAATTATGTTTTTCAAAACGATGGTGCGTTGCATTTTTCGGACAAATCTGAGGATTGGGGATTTAATTTTTCTGGTTTTTCGAACGGTATGGCCTATGGGGATTTAGATAATGACGGTGACCTTGATTTAGTCGTAAACAATTTCAATGACCCGGCATCCATCTATCGAAATACAGTAAGTGATAAAAACATAGGGCATTTCTTACTTGTCGATCTGGAAGGCCCTACACAGAATACAAACGGACTGGGAGCAAAACTAACGCTAAACACCTTGAATGGAGAACAATATCAAGAGTTTTGGGTCGCGCGAGGTTTTGAATCATCTTGTCATCAAAAAGTGCATTTTGGAATTGCCAGTAATGACCGTATTAATCAATTGAAAATCGAATGGCCAGATGGTAAAATAGAAAATATAATGAACCCCGAATTTGACCAAATACTTCAAGTTAATTATACTAATGCGAAACCATTAAGTCAATCAAGCGATGAACAAGAGACCTTTTTTAAGCGGGTTGGACCAAAAGATGGTTACATGTTCACGCATAAAGAAAATGAATATGACGATTACTTAAAAGAAGTTCTCTTACCTCATAAACAAAGCCAAAACGGACCTAAGATTACGGTAGGAGACGTGAACGGAGACTTGTTGGATGATTTTTATATTGGAGGCGCTGCAGGTCAGGCAGGCTTACTCATCATCCAGGGAGCCTCAATGCGTTTTGAATCTTCTTCCTCCCCCATATTTAATAATGATGCTTCATTCGAAGATTTGGGTGGCGTGTTCTTTGATGCTGATAATGATGGCGACCAAGATTTATATGTAATTAGTGGAGGAAATGAATTCCCGCCTGATTCTCCACTCTTACAGGACAGAATCTATCTGAATGATGGAAGCGGCAATTTCATGAAAAGCACGGACTTATTGCCTAAAATGCATTCGAGTGGGGGAACAGTTACTGCGGCTGATTATGACGGCGATGGTGATCAGGACCTTTTTGTAGGCGGTAGGCTTGTTCCGGGTAAATATCCGTTTGCGCCCCGAAGTTATGTTTTAAGAAACGACAATAAGCGATTCAAGGATGTTACGAAGGAAGTCGCTCCGGACCTGGTTCATCCTGGCTTAATTACATCTGCGATATGGACTGATTTTAATGGAGACAGTCAACAAGACTTAATCGTTGTTGGAGAGTGGACCGGTGTACTTATGTTCAAAAATGTCCATGGAATATTTGAAAACATCAGTAATCAATTTGGGCTGGATGAGCAAACGGGCTGGTGGAATAAGATAATCCCAGTTGACATTGATTCTGATGGTGATGATGATTATGTAATTGGTAATCTAGGACTAAATTATAAGTACCATGCATCTCCGCAAGAGCCCTTTGAAGTATATGCGCACGATTTTGACGATAATGGAAATATTGACATTGTATTGGGCTATTATAATCAAGGCACTTGTTACCCGGTAAGAGGAAGGCAATGTTCATCTGAACAGATTCCGGTGATCGCTGAAAAATTTGAAACCTACGAAGAATTTGGAGTTGCGGATATATATAAGGTTTACGGTAACAAACTGAGCGATGCATTGCATCTGAAAGCACATAACTTTGCTTCATCTATCTTGATAAATAATGGTTCTGATTTCAAACTTGTTCCTTTACCAACAAAGGCTCAGTTTTCTCCTGTCAATGGAATTATAAGTTCCGATTTTGACGATAATGGCACCATGGATTTATTGTTAGCGGGTAATCTTTTTCAAGCAGAAATAGAAACCGGTCGAGCAGATGCCGGCCGTGGCCTATTAATGTTAGGCGATGGAAAGGGTAATTTTAAGCCTGTCTCTCAGCAAACTTCTGGTTTTTATGCTCCGCTTGATGCGAAAGATTTGGCCCTTCTTTATACTGGACCCAACAATGCCCGAATTGTTCTTGTGGCCAACAATAATTTTGGTATGCAAACCTTTGCTGAAACCATGTATTTAAAACAGCCCTAATCGGTTCTTTTTGCTGCTTGTAATGTGTTTTTTAGCAACGATACAATAGTCA
>Ga0115568_10003350_pt1 | contig 10943 bp, 8 predicted proteins | sample COGITO_mtgs_1204_FD_87296 | JGI IMG/M metagenome (GOLD analysis project Ga0115568, IMG submission 87296) | Pelagic marine microbial communities from North Sea - COGITO_mtgs_120426 | ecosystem: Environmental > Aquatic > Marine > Epipelagic | place: Germany:Helgoland, sampling site Kabeltonne...
AAGGGCACAAGGTTAAGCTTATAGCCGTTACGAAAACGCGAGACATTCAAACAATTAATAAAGCCTATGATTGTGGCGTAACAAGTATTGGTGAAAACAGAGTGCAAGAAGCAGACTCAAAGTTTGAAGGCTTAGAAAATATGCCAGGCCTTGAAAAAAGATTTATAGGCCACCTACAGTCTAATAAAGTAAAAAAATGTCTATCGCTATTTGACACCATAGACTCGATTCACTCTTTAAAAATTGCCAAAAAAATAAACAACCACTTAATTCAGGAAAACAAAAAAATAAAAACCCTGTTAGAGGTGAACATGAGCGGGGATGAAGAAAAAAACGGTTTTTCACCAGAGAACATAGAGGAGATGATTTGTTCTATAAGTTTTGATGCCTTGGGGGTTGAGGGCCTTATGACAATTGGACCAGTTTCTAGAAGTGAAAAAGAAACAAGAAGAGCCTTTCAGGGACTTCGAGAGCTCAAAGAAAAGCTAAACAAAGAAATAAGAAAAGAAACCCTAACAGAGCTTTCAATGGGAATGAGTGGTGATTTTAAAATAGGAATTCAAGAAGGAAGCACAATGGTAAGGGTCGGTACAGCTCTCTTTGGTAAAAGAAATTAGGGGGAAACAAAAAGAAAAGATGAAGAAAAAAACTAAGCTAATAATACAAAAAATAAGACCATTGATATTTTTAGGTCTTGTTGCCTGTTCGGCGCCAGAAAAAAGCGTGATAGCCAATATAGTAAACCTTCAAACAGAGGCCGTTTTAGGCGTTGCACGGTTTATAGAAACTAAAAATGGAGTTCTCTTTAGGGTTGAAATACAAGCCAAAGAAAACACAACGCTGGGCGTTCATATTCATCAATATGGAGACTGTGGCGATATCGAAGGAAAAAGTGCTGGGGGCCACTGGAATCCAACCGATGAACCCCATGGAACATGGAGCCAAGGAAGCTTTCATAGTGGAGACCTTGGAAATATTAAAACAGACCAAAATGGAAACGGAGCCCTTGAGGTTTTAGATGTTTTTGGAAGGTGGAGCCTTGACAAAGAAAAAACAACATCTGTTTTAAACAAAGCAATAATTGTTCATGCTGGAACAGATGATATGACCACTCAACCCTCAGGAGCAGCAGGAAAAAGAATGGGCTGCGGGGTAATTAAAAACAGTAAATAATTTTTTCCTTAATGAAACCAATAGATCCAAAAACATTTAATCTAAACAGCAGAGTTGTTGTTGAAAAAAGAAAGAACGCACTAGGTCTTGTTGTAAACCGCAAGTCCCGAATTATTATGAAAGATGGAAAGCGGCTCTTAGAACAAGTAAACCAGATAAAAAAATTTTCAAAAAAACCTGTCTTAGTTTTTACAACGGCCCCTGTTTGTAGTAAAACAAAAAAATTTCTCAGGGATAATAACGTTGAAATAGTTCAAGAAGACAACAAAGAGAAACAAACCCAAAAAAGTTGAAAACCAAGGGCGGTTGAATAAAAAAAAAGCGTAATTTCTTAATATTAAATAAGTAAAAAAAAACGTGTCAAGCAAATACAAAGATATAGATCCGCAAGAAACTAATGAGTGGCTAGAGTCAATTGAAGACACTCTGGAAAACCACGGTTATGAACGAACAAGGCACCTTTTAGAAACACTAATTAGCTTTGCTCAAAAAAAGGGCGCACGCCTACCTTTTAATACAAACACCCCCTTTCTTAATACAATTTTGCCAGGCCAACAACCTGAATACCCCGGTGATAGAGAAATCGAAAGATCTGTTAAGTCTATTATTCGGTGGAACGCGATGGCAATGGTTGTTAAAGCAAACAAAGAAACACCGGGAATTGGCGGACACATATCAACATATGCTTCAGCGGCCACCCTATATGAGGTTGCGTTCAATCACATTTTTAAAGGACCAGATCACGAAAAAGGTCAAGACTTGATTTTCTTTCAAGGCCATGCTTCCCCTGGAATATATTCACGTGCATATGTCGAGCGGCGACTGAGCAAAGAAAACTTACACAACTTTAGAAGAGACCTTTCAAAAGAAGGTGGCCTCTCTTCGTACCCACACCCATATCTTATGCCAGATTTTTGGCAGTTTGCAACGGTGTCAATGGGGCTTGGTCCAATTATGGCTATATATCAAGCGCGGTTTATGAGATACATGATAAACAGGGGGCTAATGGAAGAAACGGGCCGAAAGGTTTTTGCTTATTTAGGCGACGGGGAGATGGATGAGCCAGAATCTATTGGAGCGTTAACGCTTGCTTCAAGAGAAAGCCTAGATAATTTAGTTTTTGTTGTTAATTGTAATCTGCAGCGACTTGATGGTCCGGTCCGTGGAAACTCTAAAGTAATTCAAGAATTAGAAGGGTCCTTTCGTGGAGCTGGGTGGAACGTAATCAAAGTTGTTTGGGGTAGCGATTGGGATGAATTAATAGAAAATGATATGAGCGGTCTTCTTCTTAAAAGACTTGAGGAGGTCGTTGATGGAGACTTGTTAAAATATGTTGTAATGGGCGGCGCATACATTAGAGAACATTTTTTTGGTAAGTACCCAGAGTTATTAGAAACGGTTAAAAACCTTTCCGATGAAGATCTTGCGAGTATGAACCTTGGTGGACACGACCCCATTAAAATGTTTGCCGCTTATAGCGAAGCCATTAATCATCGGGATGGACCAACAGTTATTTTGGCCCGAACAATTAAAGGGTATGGGCTTGGCGAAGCAGGAGAAGGAAGAAACATAACGCATAATCAGAAAAAACTAAACGAGAACGAACTTCTTTCTTTCAGAGACCGTTTTGATCTTGACTTTTCAGATGAAAGTGCGATGAAAGCCCCCTTCTCTCGTTTTGAAAAAAAATCCATTGAATATAAATATATAAAAGAAAAAAGAAAGGCTCTTGGCGGTTCACTTCCCATACGACAAGACAAATCTGCTCCACTAAAGGTGCCACCTTTATCAATTTTTCAAGAATTGCTTGATGGAACCGCAGAAAGAGAAATTTCGACAACGATGTCTTTTGTAAGGCTTATTACAATCTTGACAAAAGATAAAAATATTGGAAAACACATTGTTCCTATAATCCCAGATGAAGCACGAACCTTTGGTATGGACCCACTATTTAGACAATTAGGAATATATGCAAGCAAAGGACAACTTTATGAACCGGTAGACTCCGAGCAGTTTTTATATTATAGAGAAGCTAAAAACGGTCAAATTCTTGAAGAAGGAATTAATGAAGCTGGAGCAATTTCTTCATTTAATGCAGCGGCCACAAGCTACAGTAACCATGGGATTAAAATGGTGCCGTTCTATATTTATTATTCTATGTTTGGCTTTCAAAGGGTTTGGGATTTTATCTGGGCCGCTGGAGACATGAGAGCTCGAGGTTTTCTTTTAGGAGGAACCGCCGGTAGAACAACCTTGAATGGCGAGGGACTTCAACATCAAGATGGGCACAGTCACCTTGCAGCAGCAGCAACACCAAATATAAAAGCGTATGATCTTTCCTATGCATATGAAATTTCTATTGTTATCCACCACGGAATGAAAGAAATGTGTGAGCAAGATAAAGATGTCATTTATTATCTTACACTAGAGAATGAAAACTATAAACACCCCCCTCTTCCTAAAGGAGTTGATGAAGACATTGTCAAGGGTTTATATAAAATGCGATCAACAGAAAAACCAATTATTAGACTGCTGGGAAGCGGACCCTTAATGGGAGAAGTTTTGGCAGCTGCAGATTTACTGAAAAACGACTGGGGACTTGAGCCGGGAATTTGGAATGTTACCAGCTTTAGTGAATTGCGACGAGAGGCTGAAGAAGTTGAGCGTTGGAACTTAATTCATCCAGAGGAAAAACCGAAGAAATCACATCTTGAAAAGCGCTTAAGTAAGCACAAGGTGCCAACAGTAGCCGTTTCTGATTATGTTAAAATGGTATCAGAGCAAATAGCTCCGTATGTACCAGGAAAATATTATGCACTAGGAACCGATGGTTTTGGAAGAAGTGAAACAAGAGAAAACCTGAGGCGGTTTTTTGAAGTCGATAGACACTATATTGTTTTAACGGCAATAAGAGCCTTGGCGATTGAGGGTAAGCTTGATATCTCTAAAGCAGATGAGGTTATAAAGAAATATAATATTGACCCAGAAAAACCAAGCCCAATCACGGTATAGGAGGATACGTTGATTAAAGAATTAAATTTACCAGACCTAGGAGAAGGTATTGAAGGAGCAGAAGTAAGCGAAGTTTCAGTTTCTGTTGGCGACAAAGTTTCATCGAACGATACAGTCTTAGTTTTAGAATCGGATAAAGCATCAATGGAGATTCCGGCAGAAAACAACGGAACAGTAAAAGAAGTTTTGATATCTGTTGGTGATACAGTTAAAACGGGCCAAGCTTTATTAAAAATTGAAAGCTCTGATAGAGAAACAGATCTAAAAGATACACGCGAAGAACCTCTTGAAACAATCAAAAGTCAAGAACCAGTAGAAGAAACTCATCCTGCTTCAACGATAATTACAGAAATAGAGCCACAGCTTTCTGAATCTGATACAACGAACAATGTTTTTGCTTCACCAGGAGTAAGACGTCTTTCAAGAGAGCTTGGAATTAATCTCCAAATAATTAACGGAACGGGAAAAAAGGGAAGAATTACAAAAGAGGACTTAAACGCATACATAAAAATGCAACTGTTGTTATCAACCGGACGGCTACCAGCACCAAAAGCAGAAGTAGACTTTTCTAAGTGGGGTAAGGTTGAAAAACAAAAACTAACAAAAATTCAACGGATAACAGGAGAAAGACTTCAATCGGCATGGCAATCAATACCGCACGTAACGCAGTTTGATGAAGCCGACATAACCGAATTAAACCAATATAGAAAAGATCTTAACAGTAAAAACCTTAAAAAGAAGACCAAGCTCACATTTTTGCCTTTTTTGATGAAAGCAGCCACAAGGGTTCTTGGCGAAAAGCCAAAGTTTAACAGCTCTTTAGACTACCAAGAAGAGAGCCTCGTTCTTAAAAACTATTATAATATAGGAATTGCGGTTGACACATCGGCTGGACTAGTTGTGCCCGTTGTTAGAGACGTTGATAAAAAAACGCTTTATGAACTTTCTGAGGAATTAATTGATTTAAGTCATCGAGCACGAAATAAAAAACTTAAACCAAATGAAATGACCGGAGGAACGTTTACAATCTCTAGCCTAGGTGGTATAGGTGGAAAGTTTTTTACCCCAATTATAAACCCTCCCGAGGTAGCTATTTTAGGAGTTTCAAAAAGCTGGTGGGACAGCGTATATGATCAAGAGACAAAGAAGCAAACGACAAAATATATTATGCCCTTTTCATTATCTTATGATCATAGGGTAATTGATGGTGCGGCAGGCGCCGCGTTTACAAAAAGTTTTTCTAAGGTTTTATCTAATATCTCAATCCTTCAGGAAAAATAGATGAGCAAAAACAAACAGGTTGAAGTTGCCGTAATTGGAGCCGGACCAGGTGGATACGCCGCGGCTTTTCGTGCAGCAGACCTAGGAAAAAAAGTTGTTTTAATTGATCGCGACCCAAACCTTGGTGGTGTTTGTTTAAACAGGGGGTGTATACCATCAAAGGCGCTTTTACATATTTCAAAAGTGATGGATGAAGCTAAGGCGCTTTCAAAAATGGGCGTAACATATAATGAACCTAAAATTGATCTTAAGGCTATTCGAGAACATAAAAATAGAATAGTAAATCAACTTAACGGAGGAATTGCTAAAATGGCAAAAGCCAGATCCGTTGAAACAATTGAGGGTGTTGCAAAGTTTAAATCAAATAACGAGCTTATGGTTGAAACTAAAGAGGGCTCAAGACTAATTACTTTTGAAAATTGCATTATAGCATCAGGTTCGACATCCGCAATGATTCCCGGTGTTTTATCGGACCACCCATCTATTTTAACCTCTAAAACAGCGTTGGACCTCGTTGATCTTCCAGAACGACTTCTTGTTGTTGGCGGAGGAGTAATCGGCTTAGAGTTAGGACAAGTTTATGCTACACTTGGCTCATCTGTGTCAGTTGTTGAGTTCTTACCAAACCTAGTTCCTGGTGCTGACCAAGATATAATAAGACCCCTACAGAGAAAATTAAAAAAACAATTTAAATCAATAATATTATCCTCAAAGGTTTTAAATATTGAAGCTAAAAAAGACAGTTCACTTGAGGTTACAATAGAGGGAAAAGTTGGAAGGTCAAAAGAAGTTTATGACAAAGTTTTAATTGCCGTTGGTCGAAAACCAAACACTGAATTATTAAAGCTAGAGAATACAGGCATATCCTTAGACGAGCTAGGCTTTATTGATGTGGATGTATACCAACGAACAGCAGTTAAAAATATATTTGCTATCGGAGATATTGTTGGAAACCCAATGTTAGCACATAAGGCAACCCATGAAGGAAAAGTTGCGGCAGAAGTTGCTTCTGGCCGACCATCAGCAATGGATGCTCGTGTAATACCAAGCGTTATTTATACAGACCCAGAAGTAGCGTGGGTTGGGTTAACAGAGGTTGAAGCAAAAAAGAATGAAATAATGTATGAAAAAGGTGAGTTTCCATGGGCTGCGAGTGGCAGAGCAATTGCCGTCGGTGCCAATCAAGGTAAAACAAAAATTCTTTTTGATCCAGAAACAAAGAAAGTGTTAGGCGTTGGAATTGTTGGCCCATCAGCGGGGGATATAATTTCTGAGGGAGCACTAGCAATTGAAATGGGAGCAGATGCGGTCGATGTTGGACTAACTGTTCATCCCCACCCAACTTTAGGCGAAACAATAGGAATGGCTGCGGAAGCATTCGAAGGAACAATCACAGATTTATATGTCCCCAAAAAATAACAACAAATTTACTGGCTATGATTTTGTTAAAGAATCTGCCGGAATCGAAGAGTATACCTTAGTTAAAAACAGCTTAAGAGTTCTTGTTTTAGAAGATCACTCTGCCCCCGTTGCAACCTTCATGGTAACATATCATGTTGGGTCTAGAAATGAAGCAATTGGTTACACTGGCTCAACGCACCTTCTTGAACATCTAATGTTTAAGGGTTCGAGAAACTTTAATAAAGAAAAAAACACAGCAATTTGGACAGAGCTTCAAAATATTGGTGCTCAAATAAATGCTACGACATGGAATGACAGAACAAATTATTTTGAAGTAGTTCCAAGTGAACACCTTGATAAAGCAATCGCGATTGAGGCAGATCGTATGCGATATGCCTTTCTAAAAGATGAAGACCGACAGCCAGAAATGACGGTTGTTAGAAATGAATTTGAAAGAGGAGAGAATAGTCCTTTTGATGTTCTAGATAAAAATATTTGGGCCACAGCTTATCAAGCACACCCTTACCACCACTCAACAATAGGATGGCGCTCTGATATTGAAAATGTTTCAACAGAAAGGCTGAAGAATTTTTATGACACATATTATTGGCCTAACAATGCAACGGTAACGGTAATTGGTGATTTTAACAAAAAAGACGCTCTTGGCAGTATAAATAAATATTTTTCTGAACACTCAAAAAGTAATGAACCGATTCAACCCGTTTACACAGACGAACCAGAGCAAGAAGGGCCACGAAGAATAATTGTGAAACGTACAGGGCAAACCGGAATTGTTGGTGTTGCGCATAAAGCCCCAAAGGGATTGCACGAAGACACCTACGCTTTTCAGGTTCTTGCTAAAATTTTAGCAGATGGAAAAACAAGCAGATTAAACAAGTTAATTATAGACGAAGGTTTAGCAACATCAATTTTTATGTATGACTTCCCTTTCTTAGACAATGGATTGTTTATTACCTATGCTTTTTTAACACCAGGAACGGATCATAAAAAAATTGAAGAAATTATTATAAAAGAATACAACAATATTTTAGAAAATGGAGTAAGTGACGACGAGATTAAAAGAGCGCAAGCGCAAATAAGAGCAATGGTTGCTTTTAGTAGAGATGGAACTTATGCTGTTGCAAGCGCACTAAACGAAGCAATCGCAATCGGCGACTGGACTTTTTATACCAACTTTATGGAGAATATTAACAAGGTTAAGGTAGAAAAAATTAAAGAAGTTATAAAAAAACATTTTACCGAAGATCAATCAACAACTGGTTGGTTTATTGCAAAGGAGCCAAAAGATTAAATGAGCACTTTTTCTAGTCAGGTAACAACGAATGATGATATTGAGGGTGTAAAAACATATGTAATGCCAACAGGTGCAAAAGATGTCGTTACTATTTCAGGTAGTATGCTTGGTGGTTCTGTCCACTGTGCAAAAACAAACAGTAAAACCGCAGCTTTAGTTACATCAATGCTAGACAAGGGAACAGAAAAAAAAGATAAATATGAAATAAGCGAGACACTAGAGTCTGTTGGTGCAGAATTAAGTTTTTCTAGCACGCGCTATCATACACACTTTACGGGTTTTTGTCTTAAGAACAATCTAGGCACGGTAATCTCTTTATTATCAGAACAATTAATGATGCCGAGTTTTTCTAGTCGCGAGCTATCAACCTTGCAAAGTAGAATTTGTGGAAATCTTGAGAGAGATAAAGAAAACACAAAAACACTTGCCATGATACATTTTTTAAGAACGCTTTTTCCAAGCAATCACCCAAACTATCGAGAAACAGTTGACGATTCAATTAGCCTAGTAAACAAAATTACAAAAGAGGATCTTTTTGCTTTTCACAAACAACAATATGGTCTTGGATCAATTAAAATTGCAGCGGCCGGCGACATAAATCCAGAAGATTTTAATGGTCGAATGCACGAGTCTATTAGAGACTGGAGTAGTAAAAAAACAGAAATACCAAGGCTTGTTGAAAAAGCACGTGAGCCAAAAGAAGGTAATCAAATAATTAAGGTTCAAGATAAAACGAGCGCGGATCTTTTTATTGGTCAGTCAATTGGCATTGATCGAGAACATAAAGATTATTATGCCCTTATGTTGGGTGTTTACATTTTAGGTGGAAACTTTTCTGCAAGGTTAATGCAAACAGTAAGGGATAAACAGGGCCTTACCTATGGAATAGGAAGTTCAATCTCGGGAGTAAGCTTTGGAGCGGATGGCTACTGGAGTATTTGGGGAACTTTTTCACCAGACATTATAAAAAAAGGGGTTGCGTCAACCAAAGAGCAAATTGACTTATGGTTTAATAAAGGAGTAACTGAAGACGAGCTTTCTGCTAAAAAAACAACAATAAGTGGCTCGTATAAGGTCAGCATGGACTCAACGGCGGGCTTAGCAGCAAAAATATTATCAAACGCAGAACAAGGTAGAAATCTTTCTTATTTAGACGAATATCCTAAAATAATTAAAAGCGTTTCACTGTCCGAAGTTAACCGTGCTATAAAAAAATATGTTAATCCCAATAAACTATATATGGTATCTGCTGGAACATTATAGTTTTTTATTATGGAGGTTATTCTTATTGCGGCAGTTACTCAAGATGGTTTTATTGCAAGACACGAACACGAAGTTACTTCTTGGACCAAGGATCTTTGGCTCTTTAAGAAGCAAACGATGGGCTACCCCGTTATAATGGGCTCTAACACTTGGTTGACTATAAAGACTGAATTAAAAAACAGAAAAGTAATTATTATTCATAGAAATGATGTGGCGAAACAAGTCTTAAGTAAAATATCTTCAAACAAATGTTTCATTGCCGGTGGAGGAAGAACCAACACAAAGTTTTTTAACGAACTCACTCATATATACCTAACACCGCACCCACTTCTTTTTGGATCTGGAGTTAGATTATTTCACGATACAAAAGAAGAATTAAAATTATCACAAGAAAAAATTATTCCAGTTGATGAAAAAGCAGGTATCTACCAATATCAATATAAGGTTAATTAATTTTTTAACTTTCGATTCTATGATAAGCCTAATTGGTTAGCACGCGAATCAAAAGAGGAGGTTGGTTTGCAAATCTTTAATAATTATAGCCGCAATTATACGGTTAACCAAATTGTGCATAAATGGCCGTAATAAAAACATTGCTGCTTATTTTTGTTTTTTTGTTTAAAAGCCCTATTGGCTCACAAGAGTCAGGTATAAAAGAAAAGCGTTCGATAAAAACAATAAAAATCGATCCTAATAAAATTGTTTTAGATGGAATTTTAAATGAAAAAGAATGGCGGCTCGTTTCTCCAGCAACAAACTTTATTCAGCGAGATCCAAACGAGGGTGCACTAAGTACGGAAAAAACAGAAGTCTTTGTAATTCATGATGAAGACAACCTTTATATTGGTGCAATGTTGTATGATAGTGATCCTAGTGGCATTCTTGCATATCAAAAGAGAAGAGATCAAAGTTTGCGTACAGATGATCGTTTTATGTGGATCCTTGACACTTTTCTTGATGGACGAACTGGATATTTTTTTGAAGTTAATCCAGCTGGACTTATGGGTGATGGTCTTATTACGGGAAGTGGTTCTCGTGGAGGAACAAATAAGGATTGGAATGGCATTTGGGACGCAAGAGTGATTATTACTGAGGAGGGTTGGTCTGTAGAAGTTGCGATTCCCTTTCGGACCTTAAATTTTAACCCAACTCTTAATACCTGGGGAATAAATTTTCAACGTACAGTACGCAGAAAGAATGAAGACGTAAAATGGTCAGGATACGAGCGTAATAAACAATTAACAACACCAATACACTCAGGTCATTTAGAGGGCTTAAAAGACCTAACGCAAGGTAGGGGTATTGAGCTAAAACCATATATAAGTATGAATAAACGAGCAATGCCAGCAGAAGAAAGGAGTCAAAAAACAAGCTTAAGTGACCTTGGCGTTGATTTTTCTATAAATATCACTTCAGGGCTGAAGGGCTCCTTGACCTATAATACTGATTTTGCTGAAGCAGAGGTGGATCAACGACGTGTAAATTTGACGAGATTTCC
>Ga0115568_10003357_pt1 | contig 10929 bp, 9 predicted proteins | sample COGITO_mtgs_1204_FD_87296 | JGI IMG/M metagenome (GOLD analysis project Ga0115568, IMG submission 87296) | Pelagic marine microbial communities from North Sea - COGITO_mtgs_120426 | ecosystem: Environmental > Aquatic > Marine > Epipelagic | place: Germany:Helgoland, sampling site Kabeltonne...
CGCAAGTGGATGATTAAAATCAACCACCACCATAAATTCTGTTAGCTCTGCGATGACACCGGGAAGGTCGAATCCGCCGGCGTCCTTAAATGAAACAACAGCACCTACCTCGGTGGGTATCAAGTCATCTTCTAGCAAATTTCGGAATTTGGCAATGGGGAATCGGTGTCTGTTTGCGGGGTTAACTGCCCCAAAGGCCTGTTCTGCGGCTAATGCGGTCTCGATTTCGTCGCCCTTGCTTAGGCCAAGCAATTCCTTCTCAAAGCCGGGCAACATGCTACCGTCACCCAAGCGAAAACTAGCGGCCGGCTGTTCGAAATTGCTATCGATTAACTCACCGGTGGTGAGCGCGAGAGAAAAGTGCAGGCTGACGAGTGAGCCAGCCGCTATGCTCTGTGTTGTTTCCAGGGTCATGGCTTGATCCGAAGTAGAGTCCTAAACAAAATCGCGAGGCTCGCCTGCTCCATCAACATTGACGACACAGCGTTGGCATAGCGTTGGGTGATCGGCACTTTGTCCTATGTCCTGGGTATGGTGCCAGCAGCGCTCACACTTTTCATGCGCTGACGCAGACACTACTAGTTTTACGTTGTCCAGATCGGTAGAACTGGCATCAGCTGGCGCCTCGGACAGCGGATGTACGGCAACCCTACTGACGATCAGCGCAAACTTCAGCTCTGATTCGAGACTCGCTAGCGATTTAGCTAACGCATCTTCGCAATAGACATCGACTTCCGCACTCAGGCTGGCGCCGACTTCCTTTGCCGCTCGCTTCGCTTCCAGCTCTTTATTCACCACAGTCTTTACCGCAAGTAATTGCTGCCAGAATGCATCGTCAAAAGCACTCAATTCTGGGTAGTCGGAAACCCCATCGGCGAAGTTAGATAGAAATACCGACTCCTCTCGGCTACCCGGAATATTCTGCCATATCTCATCTGCTGTAAAACTGAGTATCGGTGCAATCAGGCGACTAAACATCTCGAGAATGTGAAATAGAGCCGTCTGTGTTGATCGCCTTGCCAAGCTATCTGCCTGAGTCGTGTACTGCCTGTCTTTGATTACGTCGAGATAGAAACCACCGAGCTCGACCACACAAAAACTATGAATCCTCTGATAGATATTCAGGAAATTGTAATTATCATAATGTTCGATAATTTCTTTCTGCAGTTGCTGACACTGCCGCGTGATCCAATAGTCGACGGCGATCATCTCCTGCGCCTCTACCTGATCTTTCTCAGGGTCAAATCCATTGAGATTGGAAAGCATGAACCGAGAAGTGTTTCGAATCCTGCGATAGGAGTCCGCAACTCTTTTAAATATCTCATCAGATACAGTCATCTCACCGCGATAGTCTGTCGCTGCTACCCACAGGCGCAGAATATCGGCGCCATACTGTTTAAAAATTAAATCTGGCGCGACGGTATTGCCCAAGGACTTCGACATCTTCTTGCCGTCTGCATCCACGAAGAAGCCGTGGGTTAGCACTTCCCTATAGGGAGCGGTATCGTTCATTGCCACTGCGGTTTTCAAGGACGACTGAAACCATCCACGGTGCTGGTCTGAACCTTCCAAATAAAGGTCAGCTGGATAGGTTAATTCTTCTCTCTTAGCCATGACGGAATAGTGACTCACGCCAGAATCGAACCATACGTCTAATGTGTCGGTGACTTTCTCGTAATTTGCCGCGTCGGCGCCAAGTAATTCCTCGGGCTCTAACTCGAACCATGCCTCGATGCCCGCTTTCTCAATACGCTGCGCGACCTGCTCGATCAACTCACTGGTCCGTGGATGCAGAGCCTGTGTTTCCTTGTTGACGAACAGCGTAATAGGCACGCCCCAAGTACGCTGACGTGAGATGCACCAGTCAGGGCTAGCCTTCAACATGAGTTCGATGCGCGCCTTGCCCCAATCGGGAATCCACTTAACATTTTCGACCGCAGCCAAGGATTTACCCAGCAGGTCTTGCTCACTCATGCTGATAAACCACTGCGGTGTAGCGCGATAAATTAGAGGGGTCTTCGTGCGCCAGCAATGTGCATAGCTGTGATTGATCTTATCCAAGGCGACCAGCGCCTTCACAGCGCGCAGCTTAGCTATTATGTCTTCATCGACTTTGTATACGTGAGCGCCCGCGAAGTCACCAGCCGCTTGAGTGAAGACGCCGTTCTCATCAACAAGATTCAAGGTGCCTATAGCATAGAGTGCACCGACATTAAAATCCTCGACACCATGGTCCGGTGCTGTGTGCACCGCTCCGGTTCCGGCCTCGGTGGTTACGTGCTCACCTAGAATCAACGGCACTTCTCTCTCGACGAAGGGATGTTTAAGAATGTGGTTTTCCAGCTCTGCGCCAGTCGCCTGAGCCACTACCTCGAACGACTCGCACTCATAGCGAACCATGATTTTTTCGAGCATAGCCTTCGCTACAACGAGTAACTCTGCACCTTGACCCAGTTCACAGCGAACCAGCGCATAGTCTAGCTCAGCATGCAGACAAACTGCTTGGTTCGATGGCAAGGTCCAAGGCGTGGTCGTCCATATAACAACTGAGATAGGCTCGTCAGCACTAATAGGCGAGTCAGCAGTTGAGAAAGTAGCCAAAAATGAATCTCTATCTTGCGGCGCGAAACGCACATCTATCGCGAAGGAATCTTTGTCCTGATATTCAACCTCGGCTTCAGCTAGAGCAGAAGCGCCGACAACACTCCAGTACACGGGTTTGTAACCCTTGACCAAATGGCCCTTCTCTATAATTTTACCCAGCGACCGCACTATGTCAGCCTCTGTTTCAAAGTCCATCGTCAGATAGGGGTTGTCCCAGTCGCCTAGTACGCCCAAACGAATAAAGCCCTTGCGCTGAATATCTACCTGCTTGGTTGCATAATCTCTACAGGCTTTACGAAATTCGGCATGAGATATTTTTTGACCGGCTTTGCCTTTTTTCTTTTCTACGTTGTGCTCAATGGGCAGTCCATGACAATCCCAGCCAGGTATATAGGGGGCATCGAAACCATTAAGGGACTTAGCCTTCACGACGAAGTCTTTGAGCGACTTATTGATCGCGTGGCCTAGGTGCAACTCACCGTTTGCATAGGGCGGGCCATCGTGTAATACGAATTTTGGCTTACCGCTATTTTTTTCGGCAATACGCTTATACAGATCGAGCCTCTGCCAATTCTGCAACATAGCCGGTTCCCGCTGAGCCAGATTGGCCTTCATCGGGAACTCGGTAGACGGTAGGTTTAATGTATCTTTGTAATCACTCATAGCTTGAACTGCACGCTGTATTGGTTTGTTCTATTATGTATCTGTTAGTAGCCGAGTATTCTTAGCTAGTAACTCCAAAAATCTCTCTGACTTGCTCAACGTCAGCACTGATCTGTTTCTTCAACTCTTCTAGACCGGCAAATTTCGTCTCTTCCCGTATCTTCTGACGAAAAACAACCTCTATCGTCTTCCCGTACAGGTCCTCATTGAAATCCAGTATGTGGGCTTCTAACAGCGCCTCACCTGATTCCGTTACCGTGGGGCGATAGCCAATATTAACCGCCGCGGGTCGATACTGATCGACCAATCTAACTTCGCAGGCATAAACGCCGTGTAAGGGAATACGCAGGCGCTGAGGTTTGATATTGCAAGTTGGAAATCCCATGTCGGTACCCAGCTGCTTACCCCGGACTACCTCGCCCTTGATGGAATAAGGCCTACCTAGCACTTGTTCAACGAGAATAAAATCAGCCTTTGCTAGCTGCTCTCTAATGAAGGTGCTACTAATTCGATGCCCATTACGCTCGTAGGCCGCGGTTTCTACTACTTCAAAACCAAACTGCTTACCCGCTTCACTAAGTAAAGCAAAATTTCCCTTGCGCTGGTGACCGAAGCGAAAATCGTTACCGACGATAAAACTCTTTACTCCCAGCCCCCCAACCAATATATCCGCGATGTAGTCCTCGGCGCTCAACTCACTGAGCTGTCGATCAAATTTCAGCTGAAATACAAAGTCGATCCCGAAGCTTTCCAGTAGCTCTAACTTCTCCTGTAGGGTCGTCAATCTCGCCGGGCAACTATCAGCATCCCTTGCAAAAAACTCTTCAGGATGAGGCTCGACCAGTATAACCAGGGATGGTAGAGCGAACTGCTCGGCTTTCTGCTTTAGCTGATCCAGTATTAGTTGATGTCCTAGATGCACACCATCGAATTTACCGATAGTGGCAACGCAGCTTTCCTGCAGCGCAGAGAAGCGATTCATTTTTTCGAAGATAATCATTGCAAGGAAGTCTCTGAGACTACGGCTGGGAAAGCGCGGAATTATACTCTTTTATAGCGACATCAGCCAGAAACTGGCTTGAAACCCAAGCCTTTGTAGCTCGCTGAGGTGGTGGGGCCTGCACTAGGGCGCCGAAGCAGGTTTTGCTGACAATTTATCCTGTTTCAAACCCGCCAAGCTCTTCTTGAACAAGACTGTCGCCAGCACCAGAAGAAGAATGATAAGCACACCTTGCCCAACCAACGTATTGACCACGGAAATTGTTTCAGGCCTAGTCGAGATAAAGATGAGATTAATCATCGTGGCCAAAGCTACTAGGGACACCAGTGCGGAAGTAATGAGTTGAATCACTGCTACTAATTTATTCATATTTAGGCACTATCCTGCAATTTATGAAACGACATGAAATGCTCTGAGCCATCGGCACCAAGAAATCGGCGAAGAGTCTTCGCGTCTGTCTTGCGAGCATCTACTATAATGAGCCCCTCGAGGGAGTCACTAAAATTCGGGTGTATGTTAAAGCAGGCAAGCTTACCATTTACCGAGAGGTAATGGCGCAGAAGTACCGGAACTGCCTTGCCTGGATCACAGCGCCCTATCAACTTGCTTAGCATTTTTATATTCGACAACTCCGCCAGCATTTCGCTAGTCCATACTCGATTCATGATTTTATGCGGCGTTATTGGCTTGATTAGCTGATCGAATTCATTTGCCTTGAAATTCGTCATCATAGTGTCTGCGATAAGAGCGCGAGCAAGGTCGCTGTATTCTCTCGATATACTCACCGAACCGAACAAAGTGTGATACCTGGGGTTTTCTACCAAAATTTTACCTATGCCCCGCCAGAGCAAGTTAAGCGACACCGGCTTCTTCTGATAGTCTGGATGGATAAAACTTCGCCCCATCTCTATTGCAGGGCCAAGTCTATTGGTGAAGGCCTCATCGTATTTATAGAGCGAACGACTGTACAGCCCCTTCACGCCATGTTTGGCCACGATCTCATCCACAAGACCGACCCGATAGGCGCCGGCGATTCTAAGAGCTGCCTTATCCCAGAGAAACAGATGCAGATAGTGCGGGTCGAACTCGTCGGAGTCCTTCGACAGACCTGTGCCCTCGCCCACGGACCGAAATGTCACCTCACGCGCGATCGCAATTTGCTCCATGATGGGGCCAAGCCTGTCGTAAGGTGCGCAATAGACATCAAGCTCTTCATGCTCGATCAGTCTACATTCTTCGAGGCCGGTAATAGCGGAGAACAATTCTGCGCTGCCGCTTACCGGGCTAGAATCGACTAACGATTGGTCTTTCGTCCTCAGCAGCGTTTTCGGTTCTCGTACCAAGGCATCGGTACTCACTCGCAGGTAATCGGTAATCGCCCTCGGGCTCTGCAGGAGCCTAAGCTCCGCCGCCAGAATCGGCCGGCCGAATCGCAGCTCTAGTTTAAAGCCTTGTTTGTTTGCCAACTGACGAGGCAACAGAGCAGTTCGAAGCCTGGGATGAATCATACCAGCGGCATAGAACAGTCGACTGTTAGTGCCTCGGACATGAACGGGCAGACAAGTTTCTTGATAGCGCTTCAATAGCTGCCCTGCTAGTCGATTCCAGGCGCGATCCTGAATTCGGCGATGGCCGCGCTCATAGGTGGACACCATACCAGCTGGAAAAATCAATACAGCACCGTCATTTTTAAGATGCTTATGAACTTGCTTAATACTGGACACATTACCAGCCGCCGCATCACTTGACAGAACATCTACGCCGATAAAAATATCGGCAAGCTCTGGAATCCTGCGCAATAATTCGTTGGTCAATACCTTTAGGTCCGGCCGGATATCCCCTATCACCTTGGCTATCGCCACCCCCTCGAGACCACCTAGCGGATGATTCGCGACGATAAGGACGGGGCCGGTACGGGGTATTTCTTCAAGATTCGAGGCGTTGACAAGGTTCAGAGTAACGCCGAGGGCTTCCAGGGTGTACTGCAGAAACTCATGCGGCGTGCATCCAGCCGGCCGCCTATCATATATCTGTGCCAGACGATCGAGTCCGAGTACCTTCTCGGTAACAGCGGACAAAATTCGTGGCTTAAAAGGTAAGCGGCAGGGATTAATCATTTGGCGGATATTGCTTCACTAAATTATTCTCAAAGCGCCAGGCGCGATATAGAGCCATCAATCCCGGAGGCCTGACGCCCCTTTTGCGACTTATGCTACCCAGTTTAAACAGCGTATGATATTGCTGCAACAAGGTATTAATCGCCGTGATTAGCCCCGCATTTCTATCCCATATATTAATCGATTCGGAGCTTGCCCCATTGATCTCGATTATATTGAATTCCAACCCAGCACTGAGGCATTCTATGTTTTTGAACTTTACATCTAGGCGTCCATAGTAGAATCCCGGAATATCCTCAAATATTTTATCGAGGGATTGTGATAGCTTCTGGCTTATCAATTCCCCAGCATCTCGAAAAATTGCCCCGCGGCTATGACTCGCCGCAAATACAAGCCTGTAGGGCTCGCCCCTGGGGATGACATCGTGCCAGCGGGCCACATGCCGACTTCGATACAGGTGCAGTAACTCGCCTGCCCGCGCGTCCGCTGCGACCAACTCTCCGAGTTGTCTCTCGCCATCGCCCACGACAAAGGGCGTGTATTTTAGCGTAAGCGACGTGACCTCTCCTGTAGCCTTCTCTGGATCGCGAACATAGAACACACCGGCTTCTGCATCCCATTGACTCAACTTCTGGAATTGAATACAGCCACCTGCAGGAAACCCCTGCAAATAGTCGGCGAGCTCGGCATCATCCTTGAGTAGCCGGACTCCTACGCCACGACAACCCATATTCGGTTTCCCAACCAAGGGGTATTCCAATCCCGCCGCCGTTAATGCTTGTTTCGCCATTTGGCACTGCCGCTGGAGAGACTGATCCTCAACCTCGACTAGTATCCAGGGCAGAATCCACTGGCGTGCATAGTCTCCAGCCAGATCGAATACCGCCGACTTGGATACTCCGACCATGCCCGACAGCGGAACTCCTGGATTCGCAATCAGAGGCAGGCTCAAACTCCGGTAGCGTGCTGCTAGGAGCAACCATTGAATAGCTACCGGCACGTACATCAACCAAATCGGCCAAAATTCGAAGAATGAGGTAGTACGCCCCGAGTTGTCGAGCGCGGGCATACCTCGAGGTACGTAGCTGTCAGAATCTGTACTGGATTTTTGCAAAATCTGTAGAAATTTCCTTCAATCAATGGGCAGCAGACCGGTTCGATCCAATTTTGTTCCGACTTCTATGCACCCGTATTGCTATGGGGCTGCTTAGGAAACAGCGCGATTATCGCATCCGTGCAAGAAAGCCTCAATCAGACAGACCTGATATCCGCAATGTCGGACGGCGAAGCTTTACAGAACTAGACGAGCTTTCTGCCGATAACTAATACAGTAGCGAAGCTCAGGATGCCGCTGTTACTATCTATTCTGCAACGCACAGGGAAAATCTACAGCATGCTCGGAAAAATACTGTTAACTCTTACGGTGATGATTATCGCCTTCTTCTTTGTGCGCCAGCGCGACATGAAGGGAAAGAGTAGCCCTTCCCGAAACACATTGCCCTCGAAAAAAGCTCAGGACAAGGCGGTCGAGCAAGAAAATCATACTCTGTCTGCCGACCTCCGCCTCGGTGCTTATATGTTCCTCGCTCTTGTTATCGGTCTAGGTGCTACGCTGTATTATTTCCAATGGCAGGACGATCATTCTATTCTAACGGTGCGACTTCACAGCGACGGTCAGACTGAAGCTATTGTGTATCAAGTCTATAAATTTCAAATGGCTGAACGCTCCTTCACAACCCTAGATGGTATCCTCGTCACGGTGGCGAGCAGCGAGCGCATGGAAGTCGAAGGCCTATAACAATCGAGTAAGGAAAACAACATCAAGGACAAACCCAACAAGGCGATAACCGGGGGTGGCTTCAAAGCCATGCAGTACGTCCTGTCTTGCGCCCAGAAAGTTGGCACCCGCAAGTTAGCCAGCGCCGTTCAGTCAAAGAATACCTGCAAGGCCTGCGCCTTCGGTACCGGGGGTCAACGGGGCGGCCTGCACAATGAATACAGTAGTCGCATAGAGATCTGTAATAAGAATATCCAAGCACAAATGAGCGATATTCGAGACCCGATACCGCCACAGATATTCGAGCAGAACAGCATCAGTGAACTGCGTGAACTTAGCGCCAAGCAACTCGAAGACCTAGGCCGCTTATCACTTCCACTCTACAAATCGGCGCACTGCGATAATTACGAAGCGGTAAGTTATGATCGGGCCTTTGAGCTCATCGCCAAACGACTGCTCTCTAGCGATCCCCTGCGCAGTTTTTTCTATGCCTCGGGCAGATCATCAAACGAAGCCGCCTTTATTCTGCAACTATTTTCACGCCTATACGGTTGCAACCATATCAATAACTGCTCCTATTATTGCCATCAGGCTTCGGGAGTCGGCCTGGGCCAAAGTATCGGTAGCGGAACCTCAACCATACAATATGGCGATTTGCACAAGGCGGACCTGATATTTGTATTTGGAGCAAACCCCGCTTCTAACCATCCGCGCTTCGTCAAAGTACTGCTCGAATGCCGACAACGCGGCGGCGCGGTCGTCGTAGTAAACCCAGCGCGCGAGGCTGGCCTGGTGCGTTTCGCGTCGCCTAGCAACTTTAAATCTATGATTACTGGGGGCGGAGAGGTTGCCTCGCACTATATACAACCCCATGTGGGTGGCGATGTTGCTCTAATTAGCGGCATGGCGAAACACCTAATCGAAAGCGACCTAGTGGATCAAAAGTATATCGACTCCTATTGCGAGAAATTCGACAGCTACTCGCAATTTGTAACACAGCTAAGCTGGACCGATATCCAGAGCGAATGCGGACTGGAACAATCACAGATTGAGTCACTTGCTGATCTGTATGCACAAAGTGAAAGAACAGTCTTCTCTTGGGGCATGGGACTTACCCATCATCACAATGGCACTGACAACATCGAAGCCATCGCTAGCCTCGCCCTGCTGCGCGGCATGATCGGTGGCCAAGGCAAAGGTCTGCTGCCACTGCGTGGACATAGTAATGTGCAGGGCATTGGTTCTATGGGTGTCACGCCTGCTCTGAAAGCAGAGGTTTTTTCCGCTATCGAGAAAGAATTTAAAGTGGAACTGCCAAAGTACCAAGGCATGGATACCTTAGCCTGCATTCAGGCAGCTGCTAGAGGAGAAATTGATTTCGCATTCTTGTTGGGGGGTAATCTGTTCGCAGCCAATCCGGACACGAATTTTTCCCAGAAGGCTCTAAACCAGATTCCCTTCAAGGTAATGATCAACTCCACACTGAATCAGACTCACCTCAATGGAGTCGAGGGTGAGAATCTAATCTTGCCTATTCGAGTGCGCGACGAAGAAACACAGGCGACGACTCAGGAATCCATGTTTAACTACTTGCGGATGAGTGACGGTGGCTTCGATAGAATCGAGGCACTGCAGTCCGAAGTCGATATAATTAGCTCTATCGCGGCAGCGGTAATAGACCAAGGCACCTTAGACTTTCGAGAATTCAAGCGCCATGATTCTATTCGCAAAGCCATCGCCAAACTGATACCAGGGTTTGCAGCGCTCGCCGATATTGATGAGACTAAAGCGGAGTTTCATATCGAAGGGCGTTACTTGGCTAAGCCGCACTTCGCTACAAAATCTGGCAAGGCCAACTTCTGTATACCCTCGCAAACTTCTTGGAACACCAAAACGAACCAGGCTACGCAGAATACCAACCATTTCACCCTCACCTCGGTGCGCAGCGAAGGTCAATTCAACACCATTATCTATAGCGAAGAGGATGTGTATCGCAGGCAGTCACATAGACAGCTGCTGTTTATTAACGCAGAAGATCTAGAGAAACTCGGATTGAAAGATCAGGATAAGGTTGACGTGAGCAATGCAACTGGCACTATGCGCAACCTAAGCATAGCGCTGTATGATATAAAACCTGGCAATGTAATGTGTTACTTCCCGGAGGCGAACATCCTTGTGCCGCAATCTGTCGACCAGCGGAGCCGAACCCCCTCATTTAAATCAATTTCTGTTTCGATCAAGAAAGCTGCGGGCCAAGTAGCGTCATAACAATCCTGCGGGAACTAGCTAGCGTCACGATCTTGGCAGCTATCAAAGGCATGTAGCACGAACTCGATCATACTGTCGAAGTCGCCATCCACATTGATCATTACCAATTCACTGTTTTCCAGAACGAACACTGACACCGCATCTAGGGAATTACGCGCCAGATCCATGCCTACTAATACCCAGACCTGTTCTCACTCTTCACGCACCTTGACGAGCGTTTCCCAATGTAGATTCTTTCCTCTCGAGCTCAGCGTATCCGAGAAATCAATCTCGTTGAAATCTATTTTCTGCCAGTGCTGCCACAGTTTAATAAACACTTCCTGCGTCACGTCTTCGGCATTTTCTCTAGCGCGCAGGCTATAGTGGGCAAAGGATAAAACCCTGTGCCGGTGCTGATCTATGGCCTGTAGATAAAGTACTCGCATTTGTTGTTAAAGAGGCAATGTGTGAAAAAAAGTTACAGCAGAGTAATCAGGGCTGTCTAGGAAGTCCTCTTTGAA
>Ga0115568_10003360_pt1 | contig 10921 bp, 10 predicted proteins | sample COGITO_mtgs_1204_FD_87296 | JGI IMG/M metagenome (GOLD analysis project Ga0115568, IMG submission 87296) | Pelagic marine microbial communities from North Sea - COGITO_mtgs_120426 | ecosystem: Environmental > Aquatic > Marine > Epipelagic | place: Germany:Helgoland, sampling site Kabeltonne...
CAAGCGATGATGGGCGACGGGACCTATCTTTGGAATGCCGGTATTTTCTTATTCCGCGCAAAGGATATGATTGCTGCCTTTCAGGCCCATGCGCCAGAATTGATGGCCCCAGTAAGTGATGCCATTGAGCAAGGGCACATAGACCTCGGTTTCTTTCGGCTTGCAGCTGAACCATGGGCAAAATGTCAAAATATCTCAATAGATTACGCAATCATGGAAAAAAGCGACACGCTATCGGCGGTTCCCTATTCGGCGGGGTGGAATGATCTTGGCGGATGGGATGCGGTTTGGTTGGAACAAGGGCCTGACGCCGAAGGCGTGGTGGCCAGCCAAAATGCTACGGCCATTGAATGCCAAAATGTGTTGTTGCGTTCAGAAAATGAGTCCCAGCATTTGGTGGGTTTAGGGCTAGAAAATATCATCGCCATTGCAATGCCAGATGCTGTTTTGGTGGCCCATAAAGACCGTTCGCAGGATATCAAGCTGGTTGTTTCCGAGCTAAAAGCCAAAGGTGTGCCTCAGGCTGAAACCTTCCCGAAGGATCACCGCCCTTGGGGCTGGTTTGAGAGTCTTGTCACGGGTGGGCGATTTCAAGTGAAGCGCATTCATGTGCTGGCTGGCGCTGCGTTATCTTTGCAAAGTCATCATCACCGATCTGAACACTGGATTGTAGTGGAGGGGACAGCCAAGGTCACAGTTGACGACAATGTGACGCTTTTGACAGAGGGGCAATCGCTATACATCCCGCTCGGAGCAGTGCACAGAATGGAGAATCCGGGAAAAGTACCTATGGTGTTGATCGAGGTGCAAACAGGAGTTTATTTGGGAGAAGACGATATTATACGATATGAAGATTTTTATGCGCGGACTTAGGAGAATAAACTGAAAATAGCTGTTGCAGGGCTTGGCTATGTTGGTTTAACCAACGCGGTTTTATTGGCTCAGAAAAATGAAGTGTATGCGATCGATGTAGACGCGTCACGGGTGGCTATGGTTAATGACCGCAAGTCTCCTATTATAGATGTGGAACTCGAAGAGTTTCTTGCCAATCATGACATTAATTTAACCGCGACCCTTGAGCCAGAGTTGGCCTACGCAACCGCTGACTATGTGATCGTGGCCACACCTACAAACTATGATGCTGTGACGCATTATTTTGACACCTCATCGGTAGAGGCCGTTATCGCGGATGTGACGCGGATCAATCCTGAGGCGGTCATTGTCATAAAGTCTACGATTCCAGTGGGCTTTGTCGATGAGATGCGGGTCAAGTTTGAGACTCAGCAGGTTATATTTTCACCGGAGTTTTTGCGTGAAGGCCGGGCTCTATTTGATATTTTGCACCCTTCGCGTATCATTGTGGGCGAAAGGTCTGCGCGGGCTGAGGTGTTTGCAAATTTGCTTTTGGATGGATCGCTGGAAACTGAAGTGCCAATTCTATATACGGATTCGCGAGAGGCCGAAGCAACCAAACTGTTTGCCAATACCTATCTCGCCATGCGAGTTGCGTTCTTTAATGAGCTAGACAGCTATGCCTTGGCAAAAAATATGGATTCGCGCCAGATCATTGGGGGTTTAGGGCTCGACCCACGTATCGGCGCGCATTACAATAATCCTTCATTTGGATATGGTGGCTATTGCCTGCCCAAGGACACCAAACAGCTTTTGGCCCATTACAGCCAAGTGCCGCAAAACCTTATCCAGGCCATCGTGCATGCTAACAGCACTCGTAAGGACTTTCTGGCCGAACATATTTTGGCAAAAAAACCCAAAGTAGTTGGAGTTTTCCGACTCGCAATGAAAGCTAACTCTGATAATTTTCGTCAATCTTCGATTCAAGGTATTATGAAACGCCTAAAGGCCGAGGGTCTTGAGGTGATTATCTTTGAACCGTCTATGGCCGATGCCACTTTCTTCAATTGGCGGGTGGTTCAAAATCTTGACACATTCAAAGCCGAATCAGACTTGATTATTGCCAACAGAAATTCAGATGAAATTTCAGATGTAGCAAATAAAGTCTTTACACGCGATTTGTTTGGCTTCAACTAAGAATTCTGATCTTTAGGCTTGAGCCTAACATAAAGAACTACAGTTGGTGTTGCAGTACTATTGATTAAGTTTAACTCGCTGACTTTCCTGATGCTTTAGCATTTGGAGGTAACATGGTGTTACACATTCCGTACAAGGTCAGTCGTAAGGGTTACCATTTTACTACAACCCTAGCTTCCCTAAAACACGCCGTGATAACTCATTGTTTTTCACTAGAGCCCATTTCATAATAGAAATGTTAGAGACCTCAGCATAAGGCCTGTTTTCCCGCTTGACATTATCAAGTTTTAGACAGACTTCCATTTAAATCAGTTAATTGTCTATTTTACAGTTGGATATGGGTAATTTGGCGTGGTTTGTTGCCCAGTTTCTAGGTTTTAGCCGCACTTATCCAGCATAATTCGGTTCCGGCAGGCCGTAGAGGGTCAAGAACTTGGCCCCTTTGCGCAGGTTGTGCGCGATAGCGGCGATACCGTAAGCGGTCATATTTTTTTCTAGTCCCATAAACCGTGTTCGCGCGAGGTCGTAGCGGCTTTTGTAAGTGGCAAAGGGGCGTTCGCCGGCAGCACGGATAACGGCAATCGCATCATTGCGCTTGCTGTCTTGTTCCAAGAGCGGTTTGTTGCGGTAGCCCTTACGTTGCACATGATCTGCAATGCCAAAACGTTCCAGCTTGTCACGGGTCTCTTTCGAACTGTAAGCGGCATCCGCGTAAAGGGCGGTCTCATCGCCCAACAGGAGCGTATCACGCTCAACGCTGTCGTGTAAATTGCTGGCCGTTACTGTTTGGCGTTGGATAAAACCATCCTCATCCACGCCCGTATGAATCGAGTAACCATAGTAGACTTTAGATTGCCACGACTGTCTTTTTTGACATGCCAACCTGCTTGTTTATCGCGCTTTGGCTGGCCATCTTTGCCTTACCCGACCCGGATTGCGCGGCCTCAACAGGTGTTGCATCAATGATGTTTATACGCCCTTCTGTCAGAATGATGTTCTTGGCTTCAAGTTGACGGTTGATCTCTCCCAACAACCGCTCCCATAGATCGTGTTCAACTAGTTGGTTGCGGAACCGCCCCAGTGTAGAGGCTTCAGGAACATGGCCACCTAATTCGAGGTGGCAGAATTTGCGAAACAATAAATCACGATACAAGCATTGAGATAGCTCAACATCAGATAGGCGATACCACACTCCAAGCAACAACCCTCAAAACAAGGTCAAAAGCGGATAGCTTGGGCGGCCCGTCTTGGAGGCATAGATCGAGGATAATATTGGTTCTATTTTAGACCAGTCCAAAACCGCTTCCGTGTCGTCAAGCGCATGCAGAGCGGGATGTTCTAAATCACTGCTGGAGACAAAAAGTTCAGCTTGGGTGACGAAAGGTTTCTGCATGAAACGACGATACCAAATACTCGTGCTGTTGGGAATCCTCTAGTTATGCTGAGGTCTCTATTAAACAATGGTTGAAAATTATTTCTGGGCAACGTTTTCGATGCCTTTCAGAAAACTTAGCTGTTACTGAACTCAAACAATTTAATAGCGTTTTCCTGAGCAAGCTCATCGGCCAGAGCTACCTCTCCGGCCTGGCCGACCTCAATGCCACCGCCAGGGAAATGCCAACTGGGCGTGTAAGTGTGCCGCACCAGCAGAAATTCCCCGTTGGGCGAGCGAACAACAGCCCTAACACCCAGTGTCATGCCCCGACGGATCCTGAAATAAATGTGCAAAATCGTACTAAAAGATCTCGCCCAAAACGCCCCCAAAATTGATCTACTCACCTAAGATTTCCAAGATCTTTAGCGGATCTGTGCGTTTTAAATTGGCTTCAATCTCTAATCTGTTCCAAACAACATTCGACGGTTCGGCCTCGTTATGCGTGAAGTTCAGGGGCATATCTTTTAAAATGCTGCACACAGTTGAAACGTCATAAGCGTTGCACGCTTCGAATAGCAACGCTAACTGGCGGCTCAGGTCTGCCATCGGCATTGATACCTCGGTAGCCCTAAATATTCTCATATGTTCAGTGGCCTGTGGGTCATCGGAAATCAGTAGCTCCTCATAAGTTTTTTCTCCCTTGCGCAGTCCCGTGAAACATATGGGAATGTATCCGAACTTAGGTAAAACTTCATCTGTCTGATCCACCAAGTAAGGTTCCAGCCCATTCAACCTAATCATGTCTATAGCAAGGTCAACAATCTTAACCGGCTCACCCATATCGAGTACGAACACATCCCCACCCAAACTCAAAGCACCGGCTTGTATGACGAGCTGAGAAGCTTCGCGTGTTGTCATAAAGTAACGCGTAATTTCGGGGTGAGTAACAGTTACGGGACCACCCGCCTCAATCTGTTTTTGAAAGTGGGGGATCACGGAGCCTGAAGAACCAAGAACGTTCCCAAATCGAACCATGCAAAATTTGGTTTCTGTCTCTTCCGCTGCGTAGGCTTGACATACTAATTCTGCCACACGCTTACTGGCTCCCATTACATTTGTTGGACGGACAGCTTTATCAGTCGAAACTAGTGTGAAGTTCTCCACGCCAAGTTCTGCGGCCGTCCGAACTATTGTGAGTGTGCCGAGGACGTTGTTGTTTATGGCTTCAACAACATTCTGTTCAACCAGCGGCACATGTTTATACGCAGCGGCATGGTAGATGGTATTAACACTATGAGTTTTTATAGTTTTCGCCAAAAGCTTTTCATCGCGCACTGACCCTATAACAGGCACAATGGAAGTCTCACTTTTTAGAAGTTTGAGGGCTTTCAATAAATCGTCATTTATCTGATAAAGTGCAAACTCGGAAATTTCAAACAAGATAATTTTTGACGGGCGTTGAGCTAAGATTTGCTTACAGAGTTCGGCCCCAATTGAGCCACCAGCACCTGTTACCAACACGGATTCACCTGTCGTATTGCGTTGCAATAGGCCATCCATTGAAGCTACTGGATCCCTGCCAAGAAGCATCTCGGGTGTAACAGGACGAAGGTCAGATACCAAGGCCTCACCACTTATGATCGTGGACATGGTAGGTATAGTCTTAAGTTCGACCTCATAATTTTGAAATGCTTCAACAATTTCTCGGCGACGCTGGCGGCTAATGTTTGGTAAAGCTAAAAGTACCAGACCTACTTCGTATTTTTTTAAGGCTTTCGTAAATGAGCTACGGGAGTATACCTTGCATCCGCTGATGGTCAAATCCTGCATGTCTGGGTTGTCGTCTATGAAAGCGACGGGCTGTATTTCGTTATTATGGAATAATGTATTCTGGAGCTCTCTACCTGCCGCACCTGCTCCGTAGATCACAGCTGGCTTTCTACTTTTTTCATACGAATTTCGAAATAGCCGCCTGATCTGGAAGCGAATTACTCCAGTTATTAAAAATAATAGGAGCGCATAATTTAATGGGATCGTAAGTGGAATGTTTACGTCCAAAATGACAAAAAACAAAGCCAAGCAACAGGACGAAACCAGCACACCTTTTGCAACTATCGTCAATACATGGCCGGTGATGAAGCGCACCAATGACTGATAAAGGCCAAAGATGGCAAAAGCGACTATCCCAGATGCGATGGAAATAATCATACTCAGAAGGATTGCGGGGTTTGCAATAAGCTGCAGGCTCTCGCCCTGGAGTAAAAGTGCAAATATAAAACTACTGGAAAACACCAGAACATCAGTCACCAGCTGTATTAAAACTTTAGATTTTCGGCTCAACTTTAAAACTCGGTTAAGCTGCCTCGAAACGAAACTCATACTTGGCGTCCTTTAATATACCCAGTGCTTATTATCTAAATTGGCTGGGATATCCATTCTCAATTGTATCAAGTAGATACTCCAGATATTCCAGATACTCCAGATATTCCAGATACTCCAGATATTCCAGATACTCCAGATACCGCTAACAATTCAAAAAAACTGTAAACGACTATTTTTCTAAAATTAATATCTACATCAAGACAAGTAGCTTTGTTATACATCTTCTGTGATAGTCCGCGCGCATCATCCAATACTTCTAAATTCTTACCTGAAAGAAATTCATTTGATGAAACATCTTAAAGATCAGTCAATAGCTTTAACTTGCTTCAAGGTCTACGACGTCAGAGGCGAGTTAGGCGTGAATTGTAGTGAAGTGGCTGGCTTAGGAGTTCAACTTGGGAGAAGAGCAACCATGAGTTTTATGTCTATAAATATTTGCCCCATTAATAGCGCCTTGAAAAGCACTTAAAATGGTGCTATTAAAATTCCCAAAGGAGTATAAGTATGGCTAATCGAGTCCTTTCAGACTTCACGGCGAGTGTTACTGAACTAAAAAGAAACCCTATGGGTACCGCAGCCTCTGGCGACGGCGCGACCGTTGCAATTTTAAATCGAAACGCACCCGCATTTTACTGCGTTCCGACTGATGAGTACCATGCGATGGTTGACCGGCTAGAGGACGCCGAACTCAATGCGCTCGTTGAAGCGCGTGCAAATGGACCATTTGTTGAGGTTGAACTGAGTGAGTTATAAGCTCGAGTTTCACAAATTGGCTTTGAAAGAATGGCACAAACTGGATCAGACGCTCCAAGCACAATTTAAAACAAAAATCTCTCAGCGTTTGGATGATCCGCATGTGCCCTCGGGTCGGCTTGTGGGAACTAAAAATCGATATAAGATCAAGTTGCGGAGTTCTGGATATCGGCTTGTGTACAGCGTGATTGATGACCGGCTTGTTGTGCAGGTCGTCGCAATTGGCAAACGGGAACGAAATTCTGTTTACAAAAATGCCGCGAACCGACAAAATTGAAGCATCGAAGCTTAGCGCGGGGATATAGCAATATTCCACGCATATTTCACAGCACCAATTCCCAATTCACTGCAAAACAGTCTTTCGGAAATTTACCAAAAAGTTAAATTCAAAATAGCCTGCCAGCCTTAACTCGCTAGGCTATTACTCTGCGGCAGGCGAAATCGCTTGGATTTGCTGCCGGTCAACCCGAACGCGGGTGGCCTTGCCCATAAAGTCGAGCAAGACCCAGACGCGGGCATCGCTGGCCATTTGCTCCACTGTAGCGATGAAACTTTCAAACGGGCCTGAGTGCATTTGCACCGACTTGCCTGCCTCGAAATCTTCCAGGGGCACCACCTTGCCGACACCGTCGCACCGCGCGCGCAGGCCAGCTATAAGTGCTGCTGGCATGGGCTTGGGGCCTTCCGCAAAGCTGAGCATGCGAGATACGCCGTAGGTTGAGTTTATCTGCCTCCACGGGGCTGTCTCCGGATCGCAGGCCACAAACATATATCCCGCAAACAGCGGCCGTATCACGGTCTCAAACTTGACCACCGTGCGCCGCGTCACCTCATGCATCGGCAGAAATGTCTCAAACCCCTGCCGCTGCAGATTGAGCACCGCAATCTTATGGCTGTTGGGCCTAAACTGAACGATGTACCATGAGGGTGTGTTGGGTGGTGTCATGCGAGCTCCTGACTTTCTTACGCATTCGATATACGCATAGGTTATTTTTTGTTCTCAGCCAAGTGGGCAATCATCAAGTAAGCCAGTGATCGCTCCCGCGATTACCATACATCTTCACTATGGTGCCTTTTAGGTTCGGATTATCTCGTGTATCGAACTCAGTAATTGAGCAGCAAGGATACCAATATGTCAAAAATCGTACGAAAGGCCGTGTTCCCCGTCGCTGGGTTTGGGACTAGGTTTTTACCAGCTACAAAGGCTATGCCAAAGGAATTGCTGCCGATTGTTAACAAGCCGCTGATCCAATATGCGGTTGAGGAGGCTATACGCGCCGGAATTGATACGCTGATCTTCGTGACGGGGCGGAACAAGCGCGCCATTGAGGATCACTTTGACGCCAATCTAGAGTTGGAGGCCGCCCTCCGCGCCAAAGGCAAACACGAGCAGGCCAATATGGTTCATAATATCCTGCCAAGCGGGGTGGAGTGTATCTTCGTGCGCCAAGCGGAGCAGCTGGGCTTGGGTCACGCAATTTTGTGTGCCGAGCGCGTTGTTGGGAATGAGCCGTTTGCGGTATTGCTTGCGGACGACTTTTTAACGCAGCACAGCGCCTCGGCCAAATCAAACGTTACCAGCGATTTAAAAAATGCGTTTGAGACGTCATGGCAAACGCAATTGTCTGTCATGCAAGTGCCCGGCGCTGACATCTCCCAATATGGGGTGATCGTACGTGGCGATGCCCCAGGCGCAGTTGCGGGGCTTGTGGAAAAGCCCAGTTTTGAGGAGGCGCCCTCAGATGTGGCGTCGATTGGGCGCTACATTCTTACGCCAGATATCTTTAATGTGCTGCGAGACTTGCCCGCGGGCAGCAGCGGAGAAATCCAACTGGCTGACGCGATTAACATTCAAGCCCAGCGGGGCAAAGTGAACGCTGTACACTCAACGGCCCTGCGCTTTGATTGTGGCTCGGTAGATGGGTTTTTGGCGGCGATCTCTCATGTCTCGAACCTGCGCAATAGCTGATATTACGGCTAAATTTTGAGCACAACTCAGGGGGACACGCGCCCTTTAAGACCGGCGCGGCCTGGCGCGCCGATATGCCAAGCCAAGGCCTATTCCGATAAGCACTCCGAGCGTATCTGCGACCCAGTCACTTAACTCTGCGCTGCGGTTGAAGGTGGGCTGTATCAGCTCAAAAATGGCGCCAAAGGCACTCGCACCTATGAGGACGGGGATTACCCCGAACCGACCAGTGCGGGCCAGCGGGAAGGCAAGAGCCGCGAAGGCAATGAAGTGCACCGGCTTGTCGCTCCTCTCTGGCGCTGGGGGCGCCGCCTGAAGCGGCCAGAGCATCGCTGTGGTTAGGACGGTCGTCGCGACGACGGTGAGGCGGGATATCGAGGTACTTGCGCATGCAAACCGCCTAAAGGCGCTGGGCTAAGAACACATGGAAAAGCTGCGTATTGATTGGATCGCGTTTAAGTAGAAAGCTGCTTGAGATCAGGGGGTTGGAGGTTCCGATAAGCAGAGGTTATCTAATGTTTCGATACTGTGGTTCTAAATTGGATGGTTAATATTTTTTTTAATACCCGTACCTATATTTGAGGACATTAAATTTTTTTTTCTACTTTTGTCACTCTTATGTTAAGAAAAATTTATCGCTTCATAAAATTTTTTAGTGTTAACTTGATTTAGTTCAGCACCCATGATCTCTAACTTAAAATTCGGAACTGGATGACATGGATATATTTGAAAAAATAGCGCATAAATACCCTACAATAGTTAAGGAAATGTGTTCAGCTGCTATCTCAGCTGGTGCAAGAATTATGGATGTCTATTCTGGGGATGATTTTGGCGTTGAAATCAAGGGAGACGACAGCCCAGTAACCCGTGCAGATAAAATTGCTGATAAAGTTATTGGTGATAAATTGAAATTTGAATTTCTAAATATACCGATCGTATCTGAGGAAAGTCATTGCAATTCCAACTCAGCTAAGGACAAAATTTACTTTTTGGTTGATCCACTCGATGGCACCAAGGAATTTATAAAGAAAACTGGCGAATTTACGGTTAATATTGCGTTGATACTAAATGAAAAAGCTGAGCTTGGTGTTGTATATGTACCAGTCACTGGGGAGTTATACTATCGGGATTTGGATGGGGCGTCCTATTTGGAACGCAGTGTCGACGTTGCTGGAAGTCGTAGTGGGCGCACTAAAGTCTCCTGCCGGGAAGCCGACTTGGAAAATCTATCCGTGGTGAAGTCTGTATCCCATTCCAGTCCTGAAACGGAGGCTTATATTGCGCAGTACGTGCCTAAGAAATCTGAGAGTGCGGGCTCCTCCCTGAAATTTGGTTTGATTGCACGTGGTATTGCTGATTTATATCCAAGGTTAGGACGGACAATGGAGTGGGATACTGGCGCGGCACATGCAGTCTTGAAGGGCGCTGGTGGCAACGTGTGGCGTCTAGACACCTTGCAGGAGCTATCCTACGGCAAGGTCGGGATGGAAAACCCCTTCTTTGTTGCTGCTGGCAATGCCATGGCCTTGAGACCTTATAATGGAAGGCCATAAATAGTATTTATACAACAGTTACTTGCTCCAAGGCCTATGATGTTCGTGGGCCGTCAAATGTGAAATTTTACGCTGATATTGCTTGCCAAATTGGGCATGCTGTTGCGCGAATATTTCAGACAAAGAAAATTATAGTAGTCTAGTCAAGAGGTGCACGCGCTACGCCACCAAAGCTTTCGTGGGCCTGAAGTATGTGACGGCATTGCAAGTGATGAAATGTCTGAGGGTAATCTCGACCAATAGTTCAAACAAGAAAGTCAAAAATTATTGTGCCCTCGAAGGCTGGTGGGTTTGGATGTGTGGGGCTGATGCACAAAAGCTATGGTTTATTCTGTGGCCTTTGTCGTCACCACTGGGATAAGCCTTAATAGTCAGTTTCCTTAATTCTTTTAATTAGCTTTATTATGAGATAGTGGATTACTGAGTAACATTTAGCATTGCTTAAATTGTTAGAAAAACTGTTATTACGGACCATATATGTCAGAACCTAAGCCAGCAGAAATTAACGATGAAATAGATCTTAGAGAACTTTTCCTAACTCTGTGGAGGGGGAAGTATGTAATTTTTTTAATTTCAGTGATGGCCATCGCATTCTCATCCATATATCTACGGACTTCTGAAAGAAAATATTCTGTCCGAGCAGTTTTCAAGCCAGTTGTAGAGGCTAGTGGCGGTCCAAATTTATCTGGACTTTCGGGCCTGGCATCCTTTGCTGGCATCTCGATGCCGACAAGTAATAGCTCTGACTTTACGACATATCAGAAGCTGATATTCAGTGAAGAAGTAGCGGAAAAAGTTTTTACTAATCGAGAGCTGGTGCTAAAAATATTCCGAGGAGAA
>Ga0115568_10003363_pt1 | contig 10917 bp, 10 predicted proteins | sample COGITO_mtgs_1204_FD_87296 | JGI IMG/M metagenome (GOLD analysis project Ga0115568, IMG submission 87296) | Pelagic marine microbial communities from North Sea - COGITO_mtgs_120426 | ecosystem: Environmental > Aquatic > Marine > Epipelagic | place: Germany:Helgoland, sampling site Kabeltonne...
GACCAAGGCTACGCCAAAGAACTCACGCCCGAGCAACTTGATAAGCAACGTCAAGAAATGGCCAAGGCCTGTGCCCGCGCCGACGTCGTCATTACTACAGCAAAGCTGTTTGGCCGCAAAGCTCCGCTCATCCTCAACAACGAGGTGCTCGATCAAATGCAACCCGGCAGCATTCTCATCGATCTCGCAGTCGAATCCGGCGGCAACGTCGAAGGCTCGAAAGTCGGCGAAGAAGTCGTCACCAAAAACGGCGTGCGTATCATCGGACCTGAAAATCTTGAAGGCTACTACCCTAAAGATGCGACACTAATGCTGGCCTCCAACTGCTACAATCTCATCGAGCATTTCTGGGACGCCGAGGCAAAGGACCTCAAATACGACGCTGACGACGAAATCCTCAACGGCTGCCTCATTACTAAGGGCGGCGCAATCGTCCACGAACGCTTTAAAAGCTAATTGTTGATAGTTGTTTGTTGCACGTTGTTCGAATTGAACGCCAGCAAATAGCTACCATCCAACAACAAACAACTTTCAACCAACAACACTCCTCATGGAAATCATACTCTTACTCTTCATCTTTGTGCTCGCTGGCTTCCTCGGCTTTGAACTCATCGCCAAAGTGCCCTCGCAACTGCATACGCCGTTGATGTCTGGCTCGAATGCGATCTCAGGGATCACCGTGGTCGGCGCGATTCTCGCTGTCAACACCAGCTCCGACAACCTATCCGTCTGGCTCGGCTTCGCTGCCATCGTACTCGCAACTATTAACGTGGTGGGCGGCTACATGGTCACCGACCGCATGCTCGGCATGTTTAAAAAGAAGAAGTAGCCGACAACTAACTTCTAACCCCTTGCTTCTAACTTCTTTTATAAATGGAAAATTTAGTTAATCTCTCTTACATCGCTGCGGCGATTCTGTTCGTCTTCGGCATCAAGATGCTCGGTCACGCCGACACCGCTCGCAAAGGTAACCAGATCTCTTCGATCGGTATGGCGCTAGCAATTATCGTCACGCTTTTATCCCAAGGGCTCGACTATAAGCTCGTGCTCGGCGGTATCGCCGTCGGCTCAGTGATCGGATTCATTGCCGCCAAGCGCGTGCAAATGACTGGCATGCCCGAACTGGTCGCCCTATTTAATGGCTTCGGCGGCCTCGCCTCACTGCTCGTCGGCTGGGCAGAATATCAACGCGCTTCCCATACGACACTCGCAGGGATCGACATTGCCAAAGTCGAGACTTTCACCGCAGCCGTCATCGTGCTGGCGATTTTGATCGGCGGCATCACCTTTACTGGTTCGCTCTACGCATGGGGCAAACTCTCCGGGAAGCTCGGCGGACGTGCCCTCACCTTTGGTGGACAAAAAGCATTTAATGCACTATTAGCGCTCGGTATCATCGTCGCTGGCGTGATATTCACACTAGCCCCGACCGCAGAGCTGGCTTACCCGATGCTCATCGCTGTTATTGTGCTCGCGCTGCTACTCGGCATCTTCGCCGTCATGCCAATTGGCGGCGGGGACATGCCCGTTGTTATTTCATTACTCAACTCTTGCTCTGGTCTCGCGGCCTGTGCGGCGGGCTTCGTGATCGCTAACAACGTGCTGATCGTCGCAGGCTGCTTAGTCGGCGCCTCCGGCCTGATCCTAACTATTATCATGTGTAAAGCAATGAACCGCACTTTGGTGAACGTGCTGTTTTCTGGCTTCGGCGCTACCTCACAAGCCACTGGCAGCGCGAGCACTGGCGAGATGAAGCCAGTATCGGTTGAGGATGCTTACTACATTCTCGAAGCTGCTAGAAATGTGATCGTCATCCCCGGCTACGGCATGGCCGTCGCACAAGCGCAGCACGCTGTTAAAGAACTCGGCGAAGTACTCGAAGCCAACGACTGTGAAGTACGCTTTGCAATTCACCCAGTCGCGGGTCGTATGCCAGGCCACATGAACGTGCTACTTGCCGAAGCCGATGTGCCATATGAGCAGCTGGTCGAAATGGACGATGTAAATCCAACCATTGAAATGGTCGACGTGGCCATCGTGATCGGCGCCAACGACGTGGTCAATCCGGCCGCGGCCGACGATCCAGCAAGTCCGATTTACGGCATGCCGATTATTAACGCACACAAGGCCAAGACGACCTTCTGCCTCAAGCGCGGAAAGGGAGCAGGCTTTTCTGGCCTAGAAAACGCGCTGTTTACCGCACCGAACAGCCGCATGATTTATGGCGACGCCAAAGCAACAGTCAGCGGCTTGGTCGCTCAGTTCAAGGACAGCTAACCATGCACCGCGCTGCGCGCGGAGTGACGACCTGCGGTCGAGCGACAGTGATTAGTGTGAATAGGTAAAAAGTAGATGCGGCGTTCAGCCGCTTGGCTCAGGCATTAAAAAGCGGCTGAAAACCGCTTCTACTGCGAACTGACACTCCTCACCCTCACTCCGCCGAACACGTCCCTAGCCGAAGGCGATCACTCTAAACCCAGTTTAGCACGTCCGGCGTCAGAAATCATGTGCGGCGTCCAAGGTGGATCCCATACGATATCGACTTGCGCACCAGACACATCTTTGAGCCCTTCGATTCGAGTCTTGGCATCATCCGCAATGACTGGGCCCATGCCACACCCCTGAGCGGTCAGTGTCATTTTCACACTGATGGCATGCTTACCGTCGGCATCTGCCGCAGCGACCTGCATATCATAGATGAGTCCGAGGTCGACAATGTTGACCGGAATCTCCGGATCAAAACAGCTCTTCATCGCCTCCCAGACTTGCTCGTCACTAAAAGGCGCATCACTCTGCTCGGCTTCGGCAGCCTCGGCCACCGCCTTAAGCTCCGCCTGTGCGGCCGTGCCCAGGGCATCCCAATCTTTACTCGAAAGACGAAACAGACCGGAATCAGTGCGAATCGTGACCGTGCCGCCAAGCGCCTGCGAAATGACCGCACGCGTGCCAGCAGGCAGCACTTGTTCCTGCCCCGCGGGAATCACCGTGGCAGTTGTATCGCGAACGAGCGTTAATTCTTCGTTAAAATTCATATACCCTACAACAGCCAGATTCCGACTCATGTCAATAAACGTCACTGCACGAACGCATACAGGATTTTTGTTAGTTCAACTCCTTGACTAAAAAACTTGGCAATCAGAACAAGTACTTCAGGATCAAGCATTCCTATTCACTCTCCCTAAGGTTAGAATTCATACCGATCTTCTCCTCATGTATCAATCGTTTGCTCTGGCATTTCGCCAATTCATTTTTTTATTACTCTGCGTACTGCCACTATCAAGTCAGGCAGCCTCCACAAAAGAAGCACCGCTCGATCTCAGCATCATCGCGCAAAGCGATGCACTGCGTCCCTATATGACGCAGCAACAGCAAGTGGATTACATCGAAGCGGCGCAGCTCATTAAACAAGCGGAATCCGATATTCGCAGTGGTGAAAATCTCCAAACACAAAGGCGCTCTACCCTGAACCCAGACAAGGATTTAAAGCCCATCCACGAACGCGGAGAGCAATTGGTCAAAGAAGGGCAAGCAAAGGTCCGCTCAGCCCAGCAGCAAATGATCGAGCTACTGACTGCAGTACAAGATCAGCAGATCAACAATCAGGCGGTCGCAGCAAAGAAATATAATTTCAAGGTGATCGAACAAACGTATCCGATCGCGATTAAACAAGCCGCAATACAAACACTCGAAAACTGCCGCAATGCTGGCTACACCAATATCTTCTACGATGGTCTGCGGATCATCACGGCGCAACAAAGCAGCAAAGCCGCACCGAAAGTGCACAATGCGACCTACGACACTTTCATCCAAGCAGACGGTACACACTTCAACCTCAAAGTCCCTCTCAGCCTGAAACTAGTAAAAAACGACACCACTGCAGACTATGCGTTTCAATACGACAACGCCTCAGTCTTTGAAGGCGAAAAAGTCGCGCTAGTCGCGATCGAAGTGATCGCTCCAGGCAGTGGATCAGAAGCACTCCTATCTGTGCGCGCACTCGACCTCGACACGCAGCGACTCATCAGTAGCGTCTTGTTCTACATCCCCGATGCAAGCGAAGTGCTCACACCCGAATCGGAAAACACGGTCTCCACCGATCAGGTCGAATCAGCTGATGATGACACGCAAATCGCGACCACAGCACCCCCGCGCACGATTCCCGTAAGCGTCACGGTCAACGACCCAAACCAGTTGATCGAAAAGCTCTCAGGCCTCGCCTCGCCTTACTCCTTCGACACAATCGCAGAAGCCGATACTACCGCACAATCGATTCTAGTCGCAGGTCTACTCAAAGACACGCTCCTAAAGAATTCAGCACTCATACTAGCGGAAGGGAACTTCATCCGACGCAGCTACTTACCAACCGAAGCTGCCCCCGAGCCCCTGCCAAGTGCCGCCACCGCCACACTGGCGATCACACAGAATGAAGATAATTATACGATGATTGCGAAGGCCCACGAAAGCGATCGTGCGCTAGAGGTTGGCACAGTGACGCTGAACCTCCCAGAGTAACCAACAGCACACGATCAGTGTGCTAAATATTCTTGAAGAATCGGGCGCAGTTCGCCTTAAGCTTTCTACATGCCTAAAGTAATTATTATCGGTGCAGGTGGAGTGGGTAATGTCGTCGCACACAAATGCGCACAACTCCCTGAAATTTTCGAAGAGATCGTCCTCGCCTCGCGCACGGTCGCAAAATGCGACGCGATCGCCAAAGACATTGAGGCCAAGCAAGGCCGCACCATTCGCACGGCAGCGATCGATGCCGACGATGTGGCCGCGACGACCGCCCTACTGCTAGCCGAAAAGCCAGACTTAGTCATCAACGTCGCCCTGCCCTACCAAGACCTACCACTGATGGATGCCTGCCTCGCCGCTGGCGTCGACTACCTCGACACGGCCAACTACGAGCCACTCGACGAAGCGAAATTTGAATATAAATGGCAGTGGGACTATCAGGATCGCTTCAAAGAGGCTGGGCTGACGGCGCTGCTCGGCTCCGGCTTCGACCCAGGTGTGACCAATATGTTCTGCGCGTATGCGCAGAAGCATCTGTTCGACCAGATCGAGACGATTGACATACTCGATGCCAACGCGGGCGACCACGGCCACCACTTCGCGACCAACTTCAACCCCGAGATCAACATCCGCGAGATCACCGCGAACGGTCGCTATTGGGAAGAAGGCGAATGGAAGGAAGTTGAACCAATGAGCGTGCACCAAGTCTACGACTTCCCCGTCGTCGGAGAACAAGACGCTTACCTACTTTATCACGAAGAGCTGGAGTCCCTGTGCCAGAATATCAAAGGCCTCAAGCGTATCCGCTTCTGGATGACATTCTCACAGAAATATCTCACCCACTTGCGCGTATTGGAAAACGTCGGCATGACCTCCATTGAGCCAATCGAAGTGAACGGCGTAAAAATCGCGCCGATCGAATTCCTCAGCCACGTTCTGCCCGACCCAAGTAGCCTCGGGCCACGCACCAAAGGCAAGACCTGTATCGGCTGCGACATCGTCGGCACCAAAGATGGCAAAAAGAAGCGCATCTTCATTTACAATTCCTGCGACCACCAAGAGTGCTACCAAGAAGTATCCAGCCAGGCGATCAGCTACACCACAGGCGTGCCGGCAATGATCGGCGCGCAAATGATTCTGCGCGGCCTCTGGAAACAACCCGGCGTCTGGAACATGGAGCAGAACGATCCCGATCCATTCATGGAAGAGCTGAACAAGTGCGGCTTGCCGTGGCAAGTGATTGATCTGCCGCTGGAAGGATAGACTCGCTTCTACTCCTCGCGGGGAAGTGAGCCCAAACTTCGATCCAGGTGCACAACGGACGCGCCTCCATCCTTAATCCTACTCCCACTCATGCTCATACTCTTCGTTATAATCAGAGCGTTGAAGAAGAAGGCCATTCGACTCCACCTAGAGGATTAAGAATATGATTACGATTATGGCGTAAAAAAAAGGCCGAGGCACTTTGCAGTGACCTCAGCCTTTTGTTTTTAAATCGTTCGAATAATTAAATGATCATGCCCGCAGCAACAGTGGCGTTGGTCAATTCATCAATCAGCACGAAGCTACCGGTGATACGGTTGGACTTGTAGCTGTCAGCAATCAGCGGAGCTGATGTGCGGACTTTGATACGACCGATATCATTCAAGCTGAAGGTCAAATCGTCTTCGACCTTGTGCAGCGTGTTGATATTCACCTTGTAGCAAACCTCAGTCACAATCGCTTTCACTTCCTTCGTCGTGTGACGAAGGATGAATTTACCGCTACCAGAAAGCTTCTTGCCGGAATCAAACCAGCAGATCATCGCATCAATATCTTGAGTCGGTTCTGGCTGATTGTTCGCTTTAACAAGCATATCACCGCGAGACATATCGATCTCATCTTCGAGTGTGATCGTTGCAGACATCGGCGCAAAGACTTCCTTCTGAGGGCCGTCCATCGATTCGATTGCTTTGATCTTCGAAGTGAAGCCTGAAGGTAGCACAGTGACATCGTCGCCGGGCTTAAAGACACCACCAGCCACACGACCGGCAAAACCGCGGAAGTCATGATACTTGTCAGAATGCGGACGAATCACCCACTGCACCGGGAAGCGCGCTTCGACGTGATTCTCATCGGCGCCGATGTATACCGTTTCCAAATGATAGAGCAGTGTCGGACCTTGATACCACGGCATGTTCTCGGACTTATCGACGATGTTATCACCGATTAGTGCGGAGGCGGGGATGAAGGTCACCTCGACGATGTTATCGAGACGCGAGGCAAACTGCTTAAAGTCGGCAACGATCTTGTTGAAGACCTTTTCATCCCAATCGACCAAGTCCATCTTGTTCACACACACAACGACATGCTGAATACGAAGCAAGTTGGCAATGAATGAGTGACGGCAAGTCTGTTCGATCACGCCCTTACGGGCATCGATTAATACGATCGCGAGATTCGCAGTGGACGCACCCGTCACCATGTTACGGGTGTATTGAATGTGTCCAGGCGTATCGGCGATGATGAACTTACGCTTCGGCGTCGCGAAATAGCGGTAAGCCACGTCGATGGTGATACCCTGCTCACGTTCGGCGCGTAGGCCGTCGGTCAACAGTGCGAGGTTTACATTTTCGTCGCCACGCGCCTTAGAGCTTGCCTCCATGGCCTCCATTTGGTCTTCGAAAATCGCCTTACTATCGTAGAGTAGACGTCCGATCAATGTGCTTTTACCGTCGTCAACGGAACCGGCAGTGGTAAACCGCAGTAGGTCCATATCGAGGTATCCTGAATTATTATCTTCACTCATGTTATTTAAAAAGTTGTTCGGTGTTCTGTTTTTCAGTTTCCGGTTAACATCAGCTATTAACCGAGAACCGAAAAATGGGTAACTGATAAACTAGGTTTAAAAGTACCCTTGTTTCTTACGATCTTCCATTGCAGTTTCAGAACGTTTATCATCGGCACGGGTGCCACGCTCGGTTTGACGGGCCGCTGCGACCTCGTCGATGATATCGTCGAGGTTATCAGCAGTGGATAAACACGCACCTGTGCAAGTCGCGTCACCAATCGTACGGAAACGAACGATCATCTTCTCAACCTTTTCACCCGGAAGCAGTTCGATAAAGTCGCAGACGCCCATGATCACACCGTCGCGCATGAAGCAATCACGCTCGTGCGAAAAGTAGAGATGTGGCAGTTCGATCTCCTCCGCCTTGATGTATTGCCAAATGTCCATCTCCGTCCAGTTACTGAGGGGGAAGACCCGGAATTGTTCACCATGGCCCTTACGTCCGTTGAAGATATTCCAAAGCTCTGGGCGTTGGTTCTTCGGATCCCATTGACCGAAGGCATCGCGGTGTGAGAAGAAGCGCTCTTTCGCACGAGCTTTTTCTTCGTCGCGGCGACCTCCACCAAGTGCCGCATCAAACTTGTTTTTTTCAATGCCTTCAAGCAGTGCGACCGTCTGCAAACCATTACGGCTAGCACGTGGCCCCTTCTCTTCGACGACCTTGCCCTGATCAATCGACTCCTGAACCGAAGCGACGATCAATTCGGCGCCGAGCTCGGCAACATATTTGTCGCGAAACGCCATTGTCTCCGGAAAGTTATGGCCAGTATCGACGTGCATCAACTGGAACGGCAGCTTAGCCGGCCAGAAGGCCTTCTTCGCAAGGTGCGCCATGACAATGGAGTCTTTGCCTCCGGAAAAGAGCAGGACAGGTTTCTCAAACTGCGCCGCAGTCTCACGAAGGATAAAAATCGCTTCGGACTCGAGCTGTTTGAGGTGCGTGATTGTGTAATCGTTATGCATCGTTCTATATTGGAATTTATAAGAAAGAATTAGGATTTAGACCTAAGCGGTCTGTTCGATGAGCGGCATGATCCGCTCGAGAAGTTCGTTAATCGACTCTTCTTCGGGTTGAGAATCGGTGGAGATCACCCAGTCGTTGTCCGCTGCGGTGGGTTCTTCGAAAGTGGAGTCTTTGCCAGTAAAGTGCTTCACCCCACCCGCAGCAGCTTTGGCATACAGCCCTTTGACATCGCGTTCGGCGCAGGTCTCGAAAGACGCTTGCACATACACAGGTGTGAAATCATCCGCACCAACGATCTCGCCTGCCGCAGCACGCAGATCGCGTTTCGGCGTGATAAACGAGGTAAATACCACCATTCCCGCATCGAGAAAAAGACGTGCTACTTCGGAAATTCGGCGGATGTTCTCCTGCCGATCTTGATCAGAAAATCCGAGGTCGGCGTTCAGGCCACTGCGAATGTTATCGCCATCCAAGATTTTGGTCAAAATACCACGCTCAGTCAGCTTGCGCTCAACGGCATTGGCCAACGTGCTCTTACCGGAACCCGAAAGACCATAAAACCAAAAAACATGCCCACGCTGACGCAATTGCGCCTCCTTGGCGTCGCGGCCCAGCATGCGGTGAAATTCGGTGTGAATATTGTCAGGAGTGCTCATGGCAATGAAGGCTTAGCTTAAGGCGGCATTCTCAAAAAAGTACGTGGGTTATTCTTATTATTAGTTCTTAAGTCAAGAACTAATAATAAGAAACCCGTAGCGGTATGAGCAGCTAGCTTTTAGCCTACGAAGGCGGCGGCGATTTTAACTGCCGTGCACTGAGCCTCCAACTCGATGAAAGTCTGATAGCCCCTTCGGCTATCGCTATTTTCGCTCCGTCCTCGAGTAAGGAAATCCGCAGGGACTTCTCCAACATCGGCCGATCAATCAATTTCTGATAGAGATTGAGCGCCAACTGGCCGTCTCCGTGCTGATTTAAAAAATCTGCGATCTTTTTGACCAGCACGACTTCATCGCTCGAAAATACGGTGAGATAGCGGGTCACCTTTAGAGCTTCGACCGCTTTTTTAGGCTCACCAGCAGCGGCATACAATTCCGCGAGCTTATACGCCAGAGCTAGAGATGGCTGCCGCACGAATTGCGTTCGGGCAAATATCAGCGCCTCGTCGGCCTGCCCCTCGGCTTGTAAGCGATTGATCTGTCGCACACAGAGATATGCGCTCAACGGGTTTTCCATCGATCCTTTTAACTGCTCATCCAGCCCTAATTTGAAAGGTCGATAGAGTGGATCACCAATGGCCACGCCCTGCCAACTTAGGGCCGGGTTACTAAACATGGCCGCCTCGCCAAAGGTATGGCCGTCGAGCAGTGCTCCTAGCAACAAATGTGGGTGGTGCGTATAATCTAAATACGGCTCGTACACATTACCCACCGTCGCGCAGTAGCCTTGATTTATAAAAGCCCCCAACCAGCCTGTACTCGTCGAGCGCACGGTCGTTGCCGAAAAGCTATGCAAATGAAATCCAATCGCACCCGGCGGAACCGACCACTTAGGCTCGCACCAGGCGCCATAGGCATTTTGTCGATACCAACCCATGTAAATCGCGGGTGCATCGTAACGATCTCTGCCATCCATTAGTCGTTTAGTCTTCTCAAAATCAGTATCGAAATACGCCGCCACTGCTAGATCGCCCGCCGCGTTCATCCACTCGTCCCCTTTCGCATGCGGCCCACCAATATCAAAATAAGCCCGTCCCAACAGACCCTCGGCTTCGGCTTGTATACTTCGGGCAATCAACTTTTTAACGACTGCAACACTTGGCCCGTCCAATCGACTGACCCGAATCACACGTTTCGCATCGACACTCGTGGCTGTCATATTTGAGAATAGCGGATTTGGCACAAAAGCAGCCATCGATAAATTCGCAGGCGCTGCTAACAAGGCTAGTTCCCCATCGACGGAGCCATTATTTACCTTAAATTGCTTTGGAAACTGCTCCGATACCGCACCTAACAGTGTCGAATCATTGGCAATGCGCAGCGGCACCCCGCGTGTGGTCACCAAATAACTGATGTGATGCGTTGCCACCGAGACGCGCTCACGCCCAACGACATCGCGCTCGTTGGCTTTCACCGCATTCATCCAATCCTTCTGGATCAAGGCATTGAGCAGCGGATTATAAATAGTATCCACAAACTCACGCACGGTGACCGTCTCCTTATTCGGCATCTTTAGTGCGATAATATTATCCTCTGGAATCCCCCGCTGCTCGGTATAATAGTTAGCGATTTCAGCCGAACCACTGTCGTTCGCATTGACGACCACCACCACATGCGCGGCCTCACCAGCGGCTTGGTCAGCCGCTTGGCCAACAACGCTAGTCGCAAGCAAGCTGGTTAGGCCAACAATACTCAGATAGAATTGATTTAAAGACATCGCTTATTGGAGACGTTGAAGTCGTTTACGATAGGCGACGATGCCATCATATAAACTTTGAGCAAGTTTTTGGCGAAATGCCGGCGAACGTAATTTCTTGGCAGTTTCCGCATGCGAAACAAAGCCCAATTCAGTTAGCACACCGGGACACTCGAGGTCTTTGAGCACCGAC
>Ga0115568_10003366_pt1 | contig 10911 bp, 10 predicted proteins | sample COGITO_mtgs_1204_FD_87296 | JGI IMG/M metagenome (GOLD analysis project Ga0115568, IMG submission 87296) | Pelagic marine microbial communities from North Sea - COGITO_mtgs_120426 | ecosystem: Environmental > Aquatic > Marine > Epipelagic | place: Germany:Helgoland, sampling site Kabeltonne...
CCAGTTAATTTAAAAATGTTTTACCACCCAATTGAAGGATTTTTTAATCAAATTTCACAGTGGCAAGATGCACCTTTAAGCAGATGGGACACACTAGGTAATGATTTGCAAAATCAGCTTAATTACGCTGCTATTGAAATAAATGGGGTAACTGATTTTAACCCGAATTCATTTTCTTTGGCTCTACTTACGCCCGATGCACCTTTAATACTGGGTGATACGGTAGTGTGTGAGCCTGAGATATTATGGAGCTATCAGGCGGACCCAGAGAATACGGGCTCCATTTATTATTGGGAAATACCGATGGATGGGGTAATTACTGCAGGTGGTGGAACCAGTATTATTGATATAGACTGGTTGACAAGTGCAGGAGGACTTATCTCGGTTTACGAGGTGGATACTAATGGCTGTCAATCATTTTCCGGAATAACTCAGGTTAGTCTGTTTCCTGGGCTATCGGCAAACTTTGATACGGTAAGCAATCCTCTTTATGGTGTTTTTGAATTTGAGAATTACAGTATTGGTGCAGATGCTTACTATTGGGACTTTGGTGACGGCACTTTTTCAACTGAGGAAAACCCGATACATACGTATTCAATACCTGGCCTTTACGAAGTACAACTTACGGTTGAAAATAGTTATGGATGCACATCGATTTCTACGATTTTGCTAGAAGTTGATGAGGGAATCAATATTCCAAATGTATTTACACCTAATGGCGATGGAAATAACGACACATTCTATGCAAATTCAATTGGAATTATGGATAAGTCCGTTTTAATTATGAATCGATGGGGTAAGGAAGTGTTTTACAGTACAAAACTAGATTTTGCATGGGATGGAACGAATATCTGGAATGGAGAACCAGTTTCTGAGGGTACCTATTTTTATATAATTACTGCGGAGTCAGCAACAAAATCGTACCGGTTTAATGGTGCATTAATGCTTCATAGATAAAAAAACAAGCTATTGATACGCTGGACTATAATTTAAAAAAGTACGGTTTGATGTCTTAATTATTCAGTTTGATTAGAGCTGACTTACTATTGTATTGGTTTGTTAAAAACAGACGATTATAAATAGTTCAAAAGGAGTAACATTGCTTCATGTTTAGAATCATTAGTATTTTCCTTTTTTGGATAAAAAAGTGGAAAATAGAGCATGAATTAATTCCAAAAATAGGATTTGAAAAATTCGTACTGATTGGTGCCCCTCATACTTCTAATTGGGATATAGTCTATTTTTTAGGAGCCATTAGGAAAATGAAATTAAAGCCTAATTTTTTGATTAAGAAATTTTGGATGCGTTTTCCATTTAGTTTAATGTTTAAGCCCTTAGGTGGGGTTTCAATAGACCGTTTGCCAAAAACAGAATCCAATGGTCTAAGTATGGTTTCGAATATGGTTGACCTGTTTGCGCATTCAGAAAAACTAATTATTGCTATTGCCCCAGAGGGTACTCGGAGTAAAAACGAACATTGGAAAAAAGGATTTTATCATACCGCACTTCAAGCCAATATTCCCATATTACTGGGTTATCTAGATTATGAAAACAAAGTTGCTGGCATTTCTAAAGCAATCATTCCTAGTGGAGATTTCACAAAAGACATGATGGAGATTAACCTCTTCTATTCGCAATATCAAGGGAAAAACCCATTGCAATTTGCGCAGTGTCAAAGTGATTGAAAAACTTTGAGATTAAGGCGTTTTGAAACATTTTGAATGCAAGACGAATCATTATTTTTGGTATTCCAATTCAACCAATTCTCTTTTTTTGAATCCGTTTGGAATTTCAAAATCAGTTTCCGGAAGCTTTTGATGTAAGATGTTAGTAACGGTAGAAGAGTATATCAGCTCTCCATTGTGGTTAGTTAGTAGCGAATTTTTAGGAAATCCCTTTAAACGGTGATTTGCTATTAGATGGAATGCAGGGTCTGCTTTAAAAAACGGCGCATAATCAAAAAGATCAATGTCTAAATCTAAAATCCAAATGGCACAATGGTATTTATTATTTGACCCTTGATATTTTGTTTCATTTGAGTCCTTATTTTCATGATTTTTAAAGGCTAAATTTTCAAAATTAAGCTCACTTGAAATCGTGCTTTTTTCTAAAAAAGAGTATCCTTTGTAACCTTTCGAGTCTGTCACAATTGTCATCACATCACTTCCTTTTGAAAGTATAAAATCGACGGAAATAGTATCTTCATTTACTTTGTATTGCATGTGTAATTTAAGGCGATCTTTACCGATAAACCATGTAGTCGAAATACGAGTCCCGTTATTCAAAACTTCCGTAGTAATGATGCCTTCAAAGCCAGCTATGGCTAGTGATGAAAATGTTAATGCTAGGAAAGTCAAAAATGTTTTCATATTAATTGCCTATTTCTCCTTTTTCATTCAGGTTTTGAAAATTTCCATCGGGTAGTCCGATTAAAACGTTTCCATTTTTATTGATGCAGTAGCCCGCCGTTCCGCCGCTCGGCAGAGGCACAGTGATTGGGGGAACCGGCAACGAGATAGTACCAATAATTGGAATTGATGCAGATGCAGTGACTGCTATTAAGCCCGAGGTTCCATCGATGCCGTAATCACCACCGTCGCCACCAATGACATTGGGGGTGACTGTAATTGAAACTGGACCGAGAGGAATAGAAATCGGGACATTTAAAACACCTCCATCTCCAGGAGTTGCTATTAATCCGTTACTAGCATCAGTTCCATCCGCCCATATTGGTAAGGGGATTGCACCTGAAGTACCACCTGCGCCATCTGCAGATCCTCCACCTCCGCCAGCACCTATTCCAAGTGTAAACGTTCCAATAACGGGTACGCTGAATGTTGTACCTAATCCAACAGAGGCACCACCACCTCCACCACCAAAGACTTGCCCAGGATTAATAATCGTTGTTTTTGTTGTAAGTACAAGTGCGTCACCTCCATCCTCTCCTACATTTCCAAATGTTGCTACTGCGCCTCCGGTTGCCCCATCGCCACCTTCTGCTTCAATAAGGCCAAGGTTTCGGATGCCTACATGTGATAAATTATCAAGACTACCGGAATAAAAAGCGGGTATAGTGGGGTCCGTACTGCTAATTACAATTCCAGGATCTATATCAACAACAACGCATATAGGTGTTCCAATTCCCGGCAAACTATTTATCGCTTGCAAATCATAATTAGACACGGCTGCTGAAATAGATACTTCGTAACAACTGTCGATAGTAAGATAAAAAACCTCGACTTGAATATTGCTATTACAAATGCCTTGAATAGCAATGGGGTAGACACCTGGGTCATCGAAAATACTCGTGACAATAGTAGCGGTAGATGAACCGCTTCCAAATACAGTATCCTGTGATAAGTTGGCAGACGTAAGAGGGGGCAAACTGTGGAGTAAAAATAAGCTAGTAGTTTGTGGAGTAAGGGATGTTTGGTTAACGGTAATACTGAAACTTAAGCTGTCTGTAAGTATACGGTCAATAGTGCCATTAGCTGTATCTAATAAGATATCGAAAAAACACTCGTCACAAGATTTTTGATAAGAATGCATCCAGCATTCTCCATTAAAATATTGAATAGTACTATCCGTAGTGTTAAATATTACCAATCCATCTGCGGGTACAGAAATGGCATCTCTTTCAAGCGAAGTCATTCTTGGTGGCAGGAAACCCATCTCATTGGATTCAAGATGGAGTATTGCTGAAGAATCAGGTGTATTTGTGTTAATACCAACGTTTTGGCTCCAATTAATAATTGAAATCAAAATTAGGACTAAAAGTAAAGTACTTCTCAACACCGTTAAATTTCTTTGAATGAATAAATCATTTGATTCATTCCTTCGTTGAATCTATTAATTCTTTTTTCAATAACCCAAACATGAAGCTGATACAATTCATTTTTACTCATATAATAAGCAATTTTATATCGGATTGGGTATCCACTTTCGTCCGTTTTTAACTCATGGATCGTACAAGGCATTTTATGAACGACTGTATCTACATTGCTAATCCAATCTAATGAAGCCATATTCGCAGCATAACGTGATTTTGTGGTGTTAACGTAATGATCAAATACTGCTTTTTCTGTGAATTTTTGCAAGTTGTTTCGTTCTTGATAATGGTCGACGGTTTCGTGAATAACCTTAAAATAAAATTCTTTTAATGTATTACCGTATTCAGTTAGTGCATATGGATCGTGATTGCCAATATCAACCATGGTCTCTTCTACATCTAAAGAAAATAAATTTTCAAAGTGTTTATTTTCATAGCGTGCATTTGCTGAACATCCTATCAGAAGCACCATAACAGCGGATAAGTAAGCGAATTTTAATACTGTATTCATACGACCGTTCAATCAGCTAGAGGTTTTATTTAGAAAGAAAAATACAACAATTCAGATAACTTTTGTGTACTGTGATGGTGTACTTAGGTTTAATTATTGAGTTGTTCTTTAGCTTGTTCTGTATAATAGCCTCCCTTTTCAATAATTTGTTGTAGTAATCCGTTTCCTTGCCCAAACTTATTTAATGCCAATAAACTAAGGGCTTTATAGAATTCACCTTCTTGTTGAAATGTGTTTACAGAATTATTAATCACATTGTCAAAATATTGAATTGCCCGATTGGGTTTATTCAAATTATAATAGCAAAGCCCCCCATAAAATAAGGCATTAACGTCTTGTGGGTATTGTTTAAGAATTCTATGATAATCTTTTAAGGAAGTTTTGTATTGGTTTTTTTTATACTTCAACTGTGCATCTTTTAAAAATTCTAAATACGGAACTTTAACAGTCTGAACGATTGGATCCTGATTTACCGCATTTACTTCGTCATTCTTATGCTCTAACCATACTGGCGTTCCCGAGTTCACATCATGTTGAATCACTTCATTCACTATTCCAGCGGTATATAAGTCACTGTAATCGACTACAAGGAAATGATGCAGGTAGGCGACTTTTATGTTTGATCGCACGATTTTTTCCGCTCGAATTTCTTTTGTCTGACCACTGATTATCGGCGTTAAAGGCTCTAGCTCAATAATCGATTCAACCAAAGAATCCGTTCGGTCATCGTTCAAAATACCATCAGTTTCTATGGTTAATGGTTGATGAAGCTCGATGAATTCAGCGGTTATTTGCTGCTCTGTTGGAAGCTCATTCGCTTCCTCTAATTCTCTTTCGATTTCCTTAGTAATTACAATGGGTTCTGAAATGATAAAGTGGACTTCGCTAGGTGGAATAGTTGTTGGTTTGTCAGGTGTTTTTTCGGTAAGAAATGTATCAGATTGTACGATGTTATTAAAAAAATAACCCCCAGACAAAACCAACACCCCAGCTATTCCAGCGGCAATCAAAGTATGATTTACTGTCCAAGATTTCTGTTTCTGCAGTCTGGCTTGAATATTCGCATTAATTTCATCTACGCTATTGATTGCCTCTGGATGATTCTGGAATCCTTCCAAAGCTTCAGTGCTCATTGCATGGCTTTCGAGCTTTAGCTCAATATTATGCATCTCAGAAGGACTAAGACGACCACTTAAATAGGCCTCCATCTCCTGCCGTGTGACAGGGTGTTGCTCGTTAAATATATTATTGAATTTTGATTCCATTATTCGTCAAAATTATCTTTAAGTTTCTTTTCCCGTTTTGAATATAGCTTTTCACTTTTTTTAAACTAAATCCAGTTTTTTCTGCTATTTCTTGATAGCAAGTTTGCTCCAAAAAAAACAACTCAACACATTTCCTTTGTTCCGGCTTTAATTTTTCTATTGCTGCTTCAAGCTGCTCGAATTGTTCTTCTTTTAATTTTATGTCTTCTTTGGGCTCCGATGTTAGTGCATATTCAACGGTTTCTAGATTTTGTTCCTTCCCAGCTAACCTGCTTTTTTTACGCAGTTTCATCAAGCACTGATTTTTAGTAACTGTATGAATCCATGCTTTAAAATTTTTCACATCAGTTGATTCAAGGTCAGACATTAATTTTTCGAATACAACCATTACATTATCTTGCGCATCAGGCACATTTTTAAGGTACTTTAAACTAACACCATAAACGAGATGTGAGTACCTTTTGTAGAGTTCGCCAACAAACCGTTTATTTCTTGTTTTTTGATAACGATATATCAAATCACCATCCGATAGGGTCACAATATTTTTGGTTTCAAACAAAGCCATACATTCCTTAACTACCCATCGGGTTATGTTCAATAACTATTCTTACAACAAAGTCAATTAAAGTTAACGTAATTATATAATCAATAGGCTGTAAATTTTAATGTTTAATAGTTATAAAAATTTGTGTTAAAAAGTAATCTTCAAACCGAATTACAGCGTTTTCTATAATTAGATGTGAAGATTACTGGCTTTGTTTTTACGTTTAATTTCTAAGGGCTTTTTTTCTAGCAATTTCTCTACGGTTTTTTTCTTGACGCCATAGACTGAAATAGCCTTGTGTTTCGATAGCAACTACGCCCCCCGTAGTATCTCCATATTTAGCGGGAATTCCACCTGTATATACTTGAATTGACCCGTATGATCTTGCAGGTAAATTGGCCAAGGTACTTCTAAGTTTTACTCCATCTACATAATATATGGTGGCTCCATTTCTTGACCCACGAAAATAGAGCTCTCCGTCTGCGCCCTTTTTTATTTCAGGAGACATAGACTCTATCATTGCAACAGGATCGTATCGAACGGGAATTACTTTGATTTGATCACTATCCATCCGAATCAAGGTGGGGTCATCTTTAATGATTATTGGTGTTTTTCGCTCTGCTACAACAGCAGCAGAAATATCAATGTCATTCAGATAAGTAATGTGATCAGGAGTTACCTTCACTTTTTTGATGATAGTTGTGTCATATCCAAATCCAGTAGCATAAACTACATATGTTCCCGGGTCTAATGGTTTGATGGTGAAACTTCCTTTTTCATCTGTTGTTGTAGTTAATTTTTTAGTGCCGGTTATGTCTACCCAAACCTCAATGTAGGGTTCTGGTTCAACTAAGTCATTGAAAACTTTTCCTTTTATTTCACCAGGTCCAGTTTGGCTGATAGCTGAATTTGAAAAGAGTATTAATAGGGATAAGATAAGTTGAATAGTTGCTTTCATCATTGTTAAATTAAATTATTGAGTATGGAATTACTTCCGTTTACAATGATTAGATGCGAAAACATCTATTTTCCATAAAGTAGAACAAAAAATTTCAAATAGGAACTTTATCCCTCTAATGCAACGACCTCATTGACCTCTGGTAAGTGGCTTTTCAATAGTGTTTCGATGCCACCTTTAAGAGTAGCTGTAGATGATGGACAACCGCTGCACGCTCCTTTTAAAACTACAGTAACTTGTCCATTTTCTTCATTAAAGCTTTTAAAATGAATCGCACCACCATCCGATTCAACAGCCGGTCGAACATATTCTTCTAATAAGGTAACAATCATTTGATCCAACTCTGTATTAATTTCAGGCTCTATAGAGACCTCAATCTTTTCACCTTTGATTTCTGATTCTATTTCTCTAGCAGACATTTGAGGTATTGACTGAACTACAACTTCATTCGTTTGCAAAAATTCCGTGATAAAACTGCGTACTTCGCTATGAATTAAGTCCCAACTGATGGTTTCATTTTTTGTGATAGCTAAAAAGTTCCTTGCAATGAAAATGCCTTCAACAAAAGGAAACTGAAACAAGGCTTCTGCGATCGTCGAGGAGCCTTTCGTAGAGTCAATGGTCAGGTATTCAGCAACTTCACCTGTAGCTATAAGCATTTTGTCGGCGACGAATTTCATAACCGCTGGATTAGGTGTTACTTCAGAATATACAGTTACTGGTATTTTTGATTCGTTCATTGTCTCAATTTTATGCAAATTTAAGGACAAATTAAAACTTATGGCACTTATTAGAGATGTAAAAGGAAAAAGTCCTGTTTTCGGACAAAATTGCTGGTTAGCAGAAAATGCTACGGTTGTAGGTGAAGTTACTATGGGAGATGAATGTAGTGTTTGGTTTAACGCGGTAGTTAGAGGAGATGTCCATTTTATTAAATTGGGAAATCGCGTTAACGTACAAGATGGTGCAGTAATTCACTGTACATACCAAAAGTCACCAACTTCTATCGGTAATCAGGTTTCAATTGGTCACAATGCGATTGTGCATGGCTGCGAAATTCACGATAATGTACTTATTGGAATGGGGGCCATCGTGATGGATGATTGTATTATAGAAGAAGGGTCTATCATTGGTGCTGGTGCCGTTGTTACTCAAGGAACCCATGTTCGAGCAGGTAGTTTATATGCGGGTGTACCTGCAAAATTCATCAAACCTGTAAGTAACGATCTGCGGTCGGGAGAGATAGAAAGAATTGCAGCCAATTACACCAAATATGCCGAATGGTTCAAAGATTAATAATGTTCCGTGTTGTTCATGTCCTAAATAGTAGCTGAATTTTTGTTAAATTAATAGGAGAATGATAAACAAAGGGAAGTTAAGAGGTAAGCTATTTAGGCATTTAGATGGTTTGGTTACTGCACCAGTTCTTATCGCACTTTATGATGCGGATGTAATCAGCTATATCACGGGTAAGAAACAGGTAAATCTCCAAAATCTAGTTAAGGAGTTTAGTGCCAATGAAGGGTATATGAATGTTGCTTTAAGAGTCCTTTGTTCTCAAGGTCTTCTTATTCAAAAGCAGACATCTAATGGGGGCGACATTCAGTTTTCGTTAACTGCAAAAGGAGCAATTTTGTTCGCCAATGTAGAGGTATACAAAGGCGCAGTAGCTCTTATGAAAATGTCGGGAAATTTTCATCCTAGAAAATTTGAGATCGAGCCTTTTCAAGCACTTAATGTGCTATTCAATCAATTCAAAAACAAGTTTGAGTTGAACTTAATTGCATCCGAATTAGAGTGTAAAGTACAAGAAGAAATTCTTGCGCATATTGAAGGATGCCTTGTCGGACCGACACTTGTTCACCTGGGTATGAGCGGAATGTTTCATAAATATTTTATGGAAACTTCGTTTAGGCCAGATGAATTTCATGAAGATCCTGAGAGTTTTAAAAAGTTGCTTGATTTTTTAGCCTATTTAGGTTGGTTTACGGAAAAGAATGGCACTTATGAATTTACTGAAACAGGTTTGTTTTTCGCTAAAAGGGCTTCTGCATATGGAGTGACGGTTTCTTATATGCCTACTTTTCGAAATTTGGACATATTGCTTTTTGGGAATCCTGAATCGATGAGGTCTAATGAACTAAATTCAGATGAAATTCACGTTGACAGAGAAATGAATGTTTGGGGCAGTGGAGGTGCGCATTCAAATTACTTCAAAGTAGTTGATGAAATTATTTTGGAGCTTTTTAATAAACCAATCGAAGAACAACCAAAGGGAATTCTTGATATGGGGTGTGGTAATGGTGCTTTTTTAGAACACTTGTTCACTGTAATCGAAAGGCAGACGATTCGAGGTTCAGTATTGGATAGTCACCCATTATTTTTAGTTGGTGCAGATTTTAATCAAGCAGCTTTAAAAGTGACCAGAAGAAATTTAATTAAAGCCGATATATGGGCAAAAATAATCTGGGGTGATATTGGTCAGCCCGATTTACTTGCGACTAACTTAAAAGAGAATTACAACATTGATTTAAGCGAACTTTTAAATGTCAGAACCTTTTTAGATCACAATAGGATTTGGCACGACCCAGAAAATATTGATTCGAATAGATTGAGTTTATCATCAGGTGCATTTGCTCATAGAGGACGACGTATTGAAAATCGTTTTGTGGAGGATAATCTATTAGAACACATGAATAAATGGGCACCTTATGTTAGAAAGTTTGGATTACTCCTTATTGAATTACATACCGTATCACCAGATATAGTTGCTCGTTCACTTGGAAAAACTGCTGCCACTGCATACGACGCGACTCATGGTTTTTCAGACCAATACATTCTTGAAATAGAGGTGTTTCACAAAGTATGTGCTGAAGCTGGATTAATTTCTGATGAGAATGTGTTTACTAAATTCCCCAATTCTGAATTAGCTACAGTAAGCATTAATCTATTAAAAGGATCCTAAACGTGTTTATAAAACGAGGTGTTCTGCCTGAATTTTTTTCTGTAAGAACCGCGATGCTTTTTCAGTAAAATTAGTAGCTTCTTCAGTAGTATAGTAAGAAGTATGACTAGATTTAGAAATACGCGAATCTATTTCGGGATGTCGCGATAAATAGTCCACTAGGCTATCAGATACAATTTCACCTTGCGCAACTACTTTTATAGTTGGTCCGACAAATTCTTCAATGATGTTTTTTAGAAAAGGATAATGTGTGCACCCCAGAATAATGGTGTCTATTAAATCATCCTTAGCTTTTAAATCATTTATTTTTTGTTTAATGAAATGCCTTCCGGATTCAGTGTTGTATTCATTATGCTCTACCAAGTGCACCCACATTGGACAAGCTAATTGAGAAACTTGAATTTCGGGGAAGAACTTCTTGATTTCAATCGGATAAGAGTTAGAATTGATAGTCCCTGTCGTACCAAGTATGCCAATATGTTTAGATCGAGTTAAGGTGCCAATAATTTCTGCACAAGGACGAATTACTCCTAGAACACGTTTGGTTGGATCCGGCATTAGTGGTAGGTCTTTCTGCTGAATATTTCTAAGTGCTTTTGCACTAGCTGTATTACAAGCTAAAATGACCAAAGGACAATCCATCGAGAAGAGCTTATTTACCGCTTCTTTAACATAAGTGTAAACTACATCAAAAGATTTAGTACCATATGGAGTTCGAGCATTGTCACCTAAATAAATAAAATCGTAATCGGGCAGCTTTTCATGCAATTCTTTAAGAATGGTTAAACCACCAAACCCAGAATCAAAAACACCAATGGGAGTACGCATATTTTTCACAG
>Ga0115568_10003369_pt1 | contig 10907 bp, 9 predicted proteins | sample COGITO_mtgs_1204_FD_87296 | JGI IMG/M metagenome (GOLD analysis project Ga0115568, IMG submission 87296) | Pelagic marine microbial communities from North Sea - COGITO_mtgs_120426 | ecosystem: Environmental > Aquatic > Marine > Epipelagic | place: Germany:Helgoland, sampling site Kabeltonne...
CCTGAATGATACGGCGAGTGAATCCATTTGTGTGTCGCCATCAGGATTTGCTTATGCAGGCGACTGCGATGTTTAGCAAAACGGCGAATCAAACCGGTATTACCTTAATAGAGCTTGTCGTCACTATCGTTATTTTGGGTGTCGCGTTAGTCTCTTTGTCAGGGGTTGTGGGGGGCGGCGCTAGCCGCAATTCGGATATCACGGTACAGATTCGAGCGACAGCCCTTGCACAGGCCTACTTGGATGAGATTCTGGGTAAAAGGTATGACGAGAACACGCGCAATGGCGGCATACCCCCATGCCAAGCAACGGGAACGGGGCCACCGCCCCGTCAATGCACGGCAGAAGCCTCTTTTGGGGCGGAGGCTGGGGAGAATACACGCGCTAGGTTAGACGATGTCGATGACTACCATGGAATGGATGAAGGTGATGGCCAAACCCTTCCCTTACAAGACGCGCAAGGCAATACCAGAGCAGGGTACGAGAATTTTCGAGTGCGTGTCGTTGTTCGCTACATCAATGTAGGTGTGGGTGGCGAGGAAGTAACTTTGAGCGTTAACAATGAGCTTGATGATGAATTTGACGCGAAGTTAGTGACGGTCACTGTGAGTGACCGAGGTAACACCGAGGGCTGGGATTTTAGCGCGTATAAATCTAACTTCTAGGCTAGGCAACAGCGTAAAAATAACAGTATGAGTAAACTATTTAAGCAAAAGCAGGCGGGCTTCACCATTATTGAAATGGTGTTGACGATTGTTATCAGCAGCATCCTCGCCGTTGGCATTGTCAGTTTTATTGGTGATTCGGTAGACAGCCTGACGACCAGCACTAATCGGAATAAAATTGCAGCATCTGGTCGTATAGCGCTGGATAGGATGGCTAGTGAAATGCACAATGCACTGCCTAATAGCATTCGTGTGACGACTGCAACACCAAGTGGCGACCAATGCCTAGAATTTATTCCCGTGAGGGCATCCAGCACATACATTAACCCGCCATTCTCCACAGCGGCCACAACGTTTGATGTGGTTGAAGTACCCAGCGAGCACGGGGTGACTGGCGGGTATGCGGTAATCTATCCACAAAGACAAAACAGGGTCTATGATGGTGACAACGGAGCATCGACTGGGTGGCCAAATTTTCCCGCCAATCGGGGGCCGATACAAGGTATCGCATCTATTGCTGCTAGTGCATCGCCTGATCAGAGCACTGTTACCTTAACAAAACCGCACCGATTTAGGCGAAGGTCTAGCAATGAACGATTTTTTATTGTGGAAGACCCGGTTAGCTTTTGTGTAGTTGGCCGGAACCTGTATCGCTATGCAAACTACGGTTTTTATGCGTCTCAAGTAACAGCTGAAGAACAATCGGGAGTCTGTGAGGTTTCTCTTAACGCTACCTGTCTACCCAATTATTCGGCAGCGCCTAATAAAGTGCTTATAACGAACGATCTAGACAATACCGGCTTGACGGCTTTTGCTGTGTCAGCGCAAACCTTGAGGCGAAATTCACTGATTTCTATCCAATTCAATTTCACTGCTAATAATGATTCGGTAGTATTAAATCATGAGGTGTTGGCCCGTGGTGTTCCCTAAACTACCCATTGAAAAAATTCAGCGTAACGCCAAATTCCCTCGTCAATCAGGAATAGGTCTGCCTGCAGCGATATTTGTAATTACCCTAATGGCGGTAATCGCAGTCGCTGTAAACCAATTGCTTAGCCAGAATGCACAAACTTTCGAAGAGGAGCTAAACTTCACACGAGCATTCTATGCCGCCGAGTCCGGTATCGGATTTGCTATGAATACTATTTTCCCGCCAGAAGAATATTCCGCCTATGCAACCACGGCAGAGTGCGTAGCTACTGAGCGTGTATATAATTTCACGGTGGCTGGATTGAACCAATGCTCGGCAACAGTAAGCTGCATCGCAGTGAATGCAAGCGGGAAGACCTATGCAACAATATTAAGCGAAGGAGTTTGCGGAGATGTTGGGCGAACTATCCGGGTTGGAACAAGCTACTAAAATAAGAATGATCAAAGGCCTTGTCGATGCCGTGCCTATACCCAACAAATTTGCTTAGGCATTTATAAAGGCTAAATATAAGATGACTGAAACCAGTAGCATGGTCGCCAGAGCAGTCAATCCGTAAGTCAATACGGAGCTTACGCCAACAGTTGTTCGGTAAGGGTCGGTTAGTAAATTGGCATCAGTACTGCGGTTATCGATACTACGTTGTAGTTTAATGCGGTAGTTATCTTCCTTCTCCAATAAATCCCAACCGGCCTTGCTCTCCTCGGCAAGTATTTCTTGCATCTTCGATGTATCGGCAAACAGGGGAGTCTGTGCTTGTAGGGTTTTGAATTCTTGACTCATTGGAGGCTCCAATAGCTTATTTGCTCTAATCGCTTAAGGTGGCATGACCTTAACTGTGGCGAAATCTTGTAAAGCAACAGTTCTACGTTTACCATTTTATTATCTTTTCTATCAATTTGATTTGCAACGAATTTTTAAAACTCTTCAGCAGATGAGTACTGTTACCGTGATTGTTGACCGTCGGCGTAACACGGTTGATGCGACCGGGGTTTTCGGCGAATAAGGCAGTAATCTGCGTAGGTTGCGGCTTTGATACGCGAGAATTTATTCTGAAAAAAAACTTGTAAGGTCGATATTTTGGTATCTAAAGTAATATTTTAGTAATTATTTCATGATATTAGGGTTTTATAAAAAAAATTTCTGTAAAGCTTTTTAATACGCATTAGCCAAATAGCCGCTAAAACTGCAGCAAGCGATGATTTTGAACACGCCGAACAAGGCCACTTCACCGCAAGCAATGCGTAAAATAGCAGGGTTGCTGCTGGACGTTTCGATCATTGTGTTCCAGGGATAGCCCAATCGAACCGCAGACGCTGATAGCGATGATGAGAATGACCTAGATAGGCCATTCTTTACCTCTGAGCGGACCCATTAGCTGGCACTGGCAGCAGGGTAGAGTAATGGTTGAATGTGATCTGGACAACGGCAGCCTGCCAACGCCACTCAACTTCTTGTCCTACGACTGGCGTGGGGCGTGGGGGCGTTGGTGAATTGGATGGCTGTGATGAAATGCTTGATGGCACTTATACAGAAAATCCGCGTGCGACAATCGTGTTTGGTGGCTATCGTGAGCACGATAGAGCTATTGACAGGCCCGGGTCTCTAACTACACATGGGTAACCGACTCAGGCTCTGCTTGCTCCGCTTATTTAGGGTGCTCTGTAGCCGGCGCTTGTGTGTCTTTACTCTTTGTATTTAACTCTCTGATTTTGCGAGTCAAGGTGTTGCGCCCCCAGCCCAGCAGATTTGCCGCGTCACGTTTCCTTCCGCGGGTGTGCTTTAAGGCGATATCAATCATGGTTTTCTCGAATATAGGCGTAGCCTGATTTAGAATCCCGGTATTGCCCAGACTCAGCTGCCTGTCCGCCCAGTTTTGTAAATTTACGGTCCAGTTGTCAGGGTCGCTGTGCACCGTTTTCTGCGCAGCAAATTCGGGCGGTAAATCCGCGATATAGACCTCGCGACTGGAAGCCATAACTGTTATCCAGCGGCAGAAATTTTCCAGTTGTCTGACATTTCCAGGCCAGCTTAAACCGCTAAGATATAGCTCGGTTTCAGGTCGAAGTAGTTTCGGTTCCACGTCTAATTCTTTAGCAGCACAGGTGAGAAAATGACTGGCTAGACGCGGAATATCTTCACTCCTATCACACAGCTTAGGTATATGAATTCGGATAACATTTAGACGGTGGAACAAGTCTTCTCTGAACGCATGTTTTTCCACCAGGTTTTCCAGGTCCTGATGGGTGGCCGCAATTATTCGAACATCGACTTTGATGGAGGTGTGGCCACCCACGCGATAGAACTCGCCATCGGACAGCACGCGCAGCAATCGCGTCTGTGTTTCGGCGGGCATATCGCCAATCTCATCTAGAAACAGCGTGCCGCCATCGGCCTGTTCGAAGCGACCGGTGCGCTGTGAGGTGGCGCCGGTGAACGCGCCTCTTTCGTGCCCGAACAGTTCTGACTCGATGAGTTCTTTAGGTATAGCGGCCACATTAAGTGGCACGAAGGTCTTGTCGCTGCGTGGGCTGTGTTGATGCAGGGCGCGGGCAACTAATTCCTTGCCGGTTCCCGACTCGCCGTTTATTAGTACTGAGATATTCGACTGTGAGAGTCTGCCGATGGCCCGGAAGACTTCCTGCATGGCAGGCGCCTCGCCAATTATCTCCTGGTTCTTAACACTTTCAGTCTCGCCACCTGCGCCTCTTTCTTCGTTCTGCTCGCGCACGTGTTCCAGCGCGCGATTCGTCATCGCGATTGCCTCTTCGATATCGAAAGGTTTGGGGAGATATTCGAAGGCACCGCGGCTATAGGATGAAACTGCACTTTCCAGATCGGAGTGGGCCGTCATGATAATAACTGGAAGCTGGGGGTGCTGTTTTTGGATAGTCGACAGTAGGTCTAGCCCACTGATTCCTGGCATACGGATGTCGCTAATAATAGCGTCGGGCAACTCCTGCTCGAGACGGTGCAGTAGGTCGTTGCCGTTCTCGAAAGACTCGGTATTGAGGCCGGTCTTGCCTAGCGACTTTTCTAGTACCCAGCGAATGGAGCGATCGTCATCCAGTATCCAGACAGAATTGCTTGAGTTCATAAATCACACTACCTTGTGAAACGTTAGGCTTGCGCCCTGAATTCGACTAACTATTAATCGCATGCTTTCAAATATATATTCACAGCTTTTTTCTAACCCCCCGGGGGAGCGATTGGCAACAGCACTGTAAAACAGGTTGCGCCAGGCCTGCTCTGGCACTCGATAAGCCCTTTGTGCTGGTTGATAATGGAATGTGTTATTGAAAGGCCAAGGCCGGTTCCCTCGGCGCGTCCACTAATCATCGGATAGAAAATGGAGTCGATCATGTCCGGCTTGATTCCCGGTCCGTTGTCGGTAATTTTTATACTAGCGATCAATCGATGGAACTTGGCGCCTATGGTTGCATTGCGAATGATTCGAGTGCGCAGATGGATGCAGCCAAGGCTGTGCTCTACTTTTGGGCTGAACAGTGCCTGCGTTGCATTGCGTATGATATTCAGCATCGCCTGAATAAGTTGCGAGGAGTCGGCAAGCACTGGCGGTATGCTAGGGTCATAGTCAGTAATAAGGTCGATGCTGTTTCCGCTTATCTCGGCCTGCACCAAGGATCCAACTCTCTCTAAAACTTCGTGAATATTGGTCGGGCGCATGGTGAGTGGCTGCCTAGAGCCAATCAGTCTATCTACCAATTGGTGCAAGCGATCAGCCTCTTCGATGATCACATTGGTGTAGTCTTTAAGTTCTTCGTTATTCAGTTCTGCCGCTAGAAGCTGGGCCGCGCCGCGGATACCGCCCAGCGGATTCTTAATCTCATGTGCGAGACCTCTGACTAATTCTCTTGTTGTCGCGTGTGCGCTGCTTAGGGACTCCTCACGGCTTATCCGGTAAGAGTGCTTTAGAGAGGTTATCTCCAGCAGCACGCGCGATTCACCGTCTTCCTCGAACGGTGTAATAGTGTAGTCTGCGTCGACAATTTTGCCGTGCATCAACTGCAGTTGCGCCTGGCGCTTGGTAAAACTATTGCTATTGGTCAGGGCTGTTTGCATCTCGCCTATGTCTTGTGCTGCTTTGATTAGCACGTCGCCAATAAATAGCTTGCTGGCCTTGCGGACGCTGATTTCGAGCAGGTTTTGTGCGGCCACGTTCAGATAGAGTAGGCGTAGATCTTTATCCATCACCACAACCCCAGTCTTTTGGTTGTCCAGCAGTCGCTTGTGTGGGTTGTCCAGAGTCACGGTTACTACTTCTCTATGGTGATTTTGACCGGGATACACGCATTCAGCCCTAGGGCTTGAGCTATGCAACTGACGACGGAATAGCGAACGCTTTTCTTATCCCTATCTATGCACTATGCAATAACTAAACCAATAGAAACAATATCGTCTAGGTCGCTGTTTATGGGGCTTGTGTGCTGGTTTAGATGTGAATTTGCGATTATGAACAGAAATAATGCACCATAATAGTGCGTTAAGTAGCTGTCTGCAATATTGAGAGGCATAAAAAAGCCCGATCAAAAGACCGGGCTTCTTGATAATGCAAGGCTTGGCTTACGCCAGGCCTTCCTTTGTAGTCTTAATGATAGCGGCAGCTACCTTGTACGGATCGGCATTCGATGCGGTACGTCTGTCTTCTAGACGCCCCTTCCAGCCATCTTCAACAGTGCCAATTGGAATACGAATTGACGCGCCGCGGTCAGAAACGCCGTAGCTGAATTCGTCGATCGCTTGAGTTTCGTGCAGGCCTGTCAATCGTTGGTCGTTGTTTGCGCCATATACACTGATATGGCGATCGATATTCTTACTGAAGGCTTCGCATATTCTGGTGAAGATAGACTCATCACCGTTTTCACGCATAGGGCCGTTCGAAAAGTTAGCGTGCATGCCGGAGCCATTCCAGTCTAGATCTTTACCTAGTGGCTTGGGCTCGTAGTTGATCGCCAGTCCGTAGCGCTCAGCTGTGCGCTCCAGCAGGTATCTTGCGATCCAGATTTGGTCGCCAGCATTTTTAGCGCCCTTTGCAAAAATTTGAAATTCCCACTGACCCGCGGCAACTTCAGCGTTGATGCCTTCAAAGTTGAGTCCAGCTTCAAGACACAGGTCCATGTGGTCTTCGATTACGTCGCGGCCGAAGGCATTCTGGGCGCCAACAGAGCAGTAATAAGGCCCTTGAGGGCCAGGGTAGCCACCTGAAGGGAAGCCAGGAGGAAGGTTGGTCTTTAGGTCCCACAGGAAGTATTCCTGTTCGAAACCGAACCAGAAGTCAGCATCATCATCATCGATAGTGGCGCGACCATTTGATGAGTGCGGTGTGCCGTCGGCATTCATTACTTCGGTCATCACCAGATAGGCATTCGCGCGATCCGGATCGGGATAGACCGCGACTGGCTTAAGTAAGCAGTCGGAATCATTGCCTTCGGCTTGCAGGGTAGAACTGCCATCGAATGACCATACTGGGCATTCATCAAGAGTGCCGCCAAAATTATCGCGTACTTGAGTCTTGCTGCGTAAGGTTTGAGTTGGCTTATAGCCATCAAGCCAGATGTATTCTAGTTTAGATTTCATTTTCTGTCCTTTTCTCCTAATCGGTATCGACTACTTGATAATGTATGACTTGTGCTCGTTTTTCCGTGCCCCGCGGTATAGCGCTTGCTGCCTTATACCGGCCTAGGGAAGCTGAGAGATCTTACCAGCTTTTGCTGCCACTTTAACAAAGGGCTGCCTGGTAAAGTTATCCGATGCATAATCGATTATACTTCTGCGGCTTGCCTTGTGTACTAGGGGAGGAGCAAAATATATGCCAGTACTGGTATCGCTGCAAAGCCTTATTTTACGGGGGAATAGAGATCTGCAGCAAATAAAACGCACCATAAAAGCGCATTCTCAACTAAAAAGCACCTTAATAGTGCAATAAGGAGGAATAGTTGCTTGCTCTTGCGTCTGCATAAATCAGCGATCTTGAAAAAATTTGACTAGATGCCCTAAATTATCGCCGACTTGGACAGGGTCGGCTACAGAATTGATCAAAACAAGATAGAGATAAGATGTTATTCCTGGTTAAGCTTTTTCCCGAAATCACCATCAAGACCCGTCCAGTGCGCAGGCGCTTTATTCGTCAGTTGCGTAAGAACATAAGATCGGTTGTTTCCGAAATTGATCCTGCTGTCTGTGTTGCCGGGGAGTGGGATAATTTAGAAGTCCAAACCTCGACGGATGAACCTGTGCTTATAGCTCAGATAAGCGAAAGGTTAGCCTGTACGCCGGGTATTGCGAAGTTTCTGCACGTCGACAAGTATCCCCGCACGGATTTGGATGCGATGTTAGATTTGGCGCTGGAATACTACCGTGAAAAATTAGTGGGTAAGACCTTCGCCGTTCGTTGCAAGCGCAATGGCAAGCATGCTTTTAAATCTACCGATGTAGAGCGTCATGTAGGCGCAGGGCTTAACACTCAGACCGACGCGGCGGGCGTTCGGCTGAAGGATCCTGATGTTACCGTCTTGATAGAAGTGCGCGATGACGTTGTGTTCATGGTGCGTGACCAAAGAGCCGGCATGGGTGGGTTTCCCCTGGGTTGTCAGGATTCGGTGCTGTCTTTGATCTCGGGAGGCTTTGATTCTTCTGTTTCCAGCTACTCGTGTATTAAGCGCGGGCTGCAAACCCATTACTGTTTCTTCAATCTTGGTGGCAGGGCGCATGAGCTTGCTGTGAAAGAGGTGGCCTTATTCTTGTGGATGAAATATCACTCCTCACATCGAGTGAAGTTTATCTCGGTTCCCTTTGAAGGCGTGGTGGAGGAGATACTGAACAAGGTGGATAACGCACAGATGGGTGTCATCCTGAAGCGCATGATGCTGCGCGCGGCTGAGCAAATTGCGGCAGGCCTGCATATAGAGGCACTGGTGACTGGCGAGAGTGTAGCGCAGGTATCGAGTCAGACTCTGCCGAACCTAGCAGTTATCGATTCTGTAACCGACGCCTTGGTGTTGCGGCCGCTGGCGACAAGCGATAAACAGCAAATTATCGATATTGCACGAGAGATTGGCACCGAAGAGTTTTCCAAAGACATACCAGAATATTGTGCCGTGATCTCCAAAAAGCCAACTACGCAGGCAAAACCGCACCGCATAGAAAGTGAGGAGACTCGGTTCGATTTCGCTGTTTTGGATGCCGCGATAGACAACGCTAAACATCAACTCATCACTGACTTGGTGGCTGACCTGGATAGCAAAGTTGCCGAGATCAAAATCGTTAAGACGCTTGCTAGCAATAGCACGGTAATCGACATTCGTCATCCGGATGAGGTCGAGCTCAAACCATTGATGCTGGATGGGGAGACCCAGCCCGGCGTGCTGCTGAATATACCGTTTTATAAACTACGCAGCGGCTTTGCGGACTTAGACAAGGACAAGAATTATCTGCTGTATTGTGGAAAGGGCATGATGAGCCGCCTCCACGCCGCCAACCTAGTCGACGAAGGCTTCGCCAATGTCGCGGTTTTGGAGCTGGCTAAGCCGTAAAAGCACCAGAATCAACAGCCTTTAAGCGAAATAAATCCTTTAGATAACTAATCTTTCGGCGCCGTCTCGTGTATACTCGCCGCCTTTTGTGCAGCCGCTCTCCGTCTCTTTATTGCCTATCTATCTATTTGTAGAGGCAAACTATGAACAGATCAGAGCTGTACCCTACTTCTCCCCTGGGAGCTGTAGGCTAAATATTTAGGCGGAACTACAGTGATTGAAAAGATTCGAAATATTGCGATCATCGCGCACGTTGACCATGGTAAGACTACGTTGGTTGATAAATTGCTTCATCAATCCGGAACTATCGAGTCACGCGGTGCGAATGTCGAGCGAATGATGGATTCGAACGATCAGGAACGCGAGCGTGGTATCACGATTCTAGCGAAGAATACGGCTATTAACTGGAACGGTTACCACATCAATATTGTGGATACGCCGGGCCACGCCGATTTTGGTGGTGAGGTTGAGCGCGTACTATCGATGGTAGACAGTGTGCTGCTGCTGGTGGATGCCGTCGACGGCCCAATGCCGCAGACTCGTTTCGTGACACAAAAGGCATTCGCACAAGGCCTCAATCCTATCGTCGTGATAAACAAGATCGATCGTCACGGTGCACGACCCGATTGGGTGGTTAACGAAGTGTTCGACCTATTCGATAAGCTAGGTGCGACAGACGAACAGTTAGACTTTCCAATAATCTACGCCTCAGCGCTAGAGGGCTTCGCCGGTCATGAGATGGATCAGATGACGGACAACATGGAGCCACTTTTTGAGACAGTGATCGAGAAAGTTCCACCGCCAGATGTTGTCATCGATGGACCGTTTCAGATGCAGATTAGTGCATTGGACTACAACAGCTACGTCGGCGTTATTGGTGTAGGCCGTGTTACGCGCGGGAAGGTGTTTCGCAATCAGCAAGTAGTCATTGTCGATCACGAAGGACACTCCCGCAAAGGAAAGATCCTGCAGATTAAAAGTCATCTAGGTCTGGAACGAATCGACGTAGATGAGGCTCAGGCTGGAGAGATAGTTTGTATCTCCGGTGTTGATAAGCTAAATATTTCTGACACGCTTTGTGACCCAGATCATCCCGAAGCGATGAACCCGCTGTCGGTAGATGAGCCGACGATCAGCATGACATTTCAGGTAAATGATTCGCCGTTTGCAGGACGCGAAGGTAAGTACATTACTACCCGGCAAATCCGGGATCGGCTCGAGAGAGAATTGCTTTACAACGTTGCCTTGCGCGTTGAACAAGGCGAGACGCCAGACAAATACAAAGTCTCAGGCCGCGGTGAATTGCATCTTTCGGTGTTGATCGAGAGCATGCGCCGCGAAGGGTTTGAACTTGCGGTGTCCAGGCCGGAAGTTATTCTTCATGAAGAAGACGGCATATTGAAAGAGCCTGTCGAATCGTTAGTCGTGGATTGCGATGATCAACATCAGGGCTCGGTTATGGAAGAGTTGGGTCAGCGCCGCGCAGACTTGCAGGATATGCTGCCAGACGGCAAGGGCCGGGTTCGCTTGCAGTTCATGATTCCTACCCGCGGATTGATTGGCTTCCGCTCTATGTTTTTAAGCATGACATCAGGCTCGGGCTTGATGACTCACGTATTCGATCACTACGGCGACTATAAAGATATGGATCTGGCTGTGCGCACCAGAGGCGTCCTAGTCTCCATGGTGAAAGGCAAGGTGTTAGGCTTCTCATTATTTAATCTGCAGGACCGTGGCAAGTTATTCGTAGGACCAAACGTA
>Ga0115568_10003376_pt1 | contig 10885 bp, 10 predicted proteins | sample COGITO_mtgs_1204_FD_87296 | JGI IMG/M metagenome (GOLD analysis project Ga0115568, IMG submission 87296) | Pelagic marine microbial communities from North Sea - COGITO_mtgs_120426 | ecosystem: Environmental > Aquatic > Marine > Epipelagic | place: Germany:Helgoland, sampling site Kabeltonne...
GGAATAGAACAAAATAAAAAAATTCGAGTTGTTCTAATCAAGGGAGCTGGAAAACATTTCTCAGCTGGTGCTGATGTGAACTGGTTTAAGGAACTATCTAATGCGACCGATGTTGAGAAACTTCGAGCAGCTCAATTAAGTACTAATACAATGAAAAAATTATTTGAGTTTCCAATCCCAACTATCGCAATGATACATAATGCTTGTTTAGGAGGGGCAGTCGGCTATCCGGCAAGTTGTGACATCGTCGTTGCATCAAACGATGCGCGTTTCGCGATAACAGAAGTAAAACTTGGCATAACACCTGCACCAATATTACCACAGGTTATTTCAGCGGTTGGTGCTCGTGTGGCCAGACGGTTCGCTCTTACAGGCTCAAGTATTGATGCATTTGAAGCACAAAGAATAGGCCTAGTGCATGAAATCTGTGAAGTTGGTGATCTAGAACAAACTACTAGTCCAATAATTGAAGATATATTAAAAGCTGCGCCCGAGGCAGTTAAAGAAACAAAAAAACTTATCAATGGTATAGTGCCTAATAATTACAACAATGATTTAGCGAGCAAATTAGCTGAAATGAGTGCTACTAGCCGTTCAACTAAAGAGGGTATTGAGGGTTTCTCTGCTTTCTTAGATAAACGACATCCCAATTGGTATAGAACTTAATCGCCATAATTGTGGCTCTTTTGCTTTTTTCTATTAAAATATTGAATTAAATTTTATTAAAATTAAATCGTATCAAAATTAATAAAAGAAAATATGCTTATTTTAAAAGGTTGAGGAAACTATGACTATTCACCTCCTACGTATGGCTGTTGGAATAAACAGTATCGCAGAGTTAATAAATTTACAGAAAAGACGCCGCCAAACAAACCCAGATTCTAAACTTTTTAATACAACGAGAAATGTGCCAAAAAGGTTAGATGAGTTGTTAGATGGTGGCTCTATTTACTGGGTTGTAAAACGATTAATCAGGGTGCGCCAAGAAATAATTTCAGTTAGTCAGGAAATAAATAACGAAGGTAAAAAGTATTGTTTAATTGAGATTGATCCAAAACAAATCAAGGTGGAACCAAGAACACAAAAACCGTTTCAGGGCTGGAGGTATCTTAATATTGAAGATGCTCCTGGTGATATTGAATTGCGATCTTCGCCCGAGGCAGAATTACCAGAAGAAATGTTAATTGAACTCAAAGAACTCGGGTTAATGTAGGAACTTATTATTGTTTTATTTAACTAATTTGCGGCAAAAATTATGATAACTAATCATTTATTAACTTTTTTCGAGCTAAAAGCGAGATCGGTTATGACTTATCATTGTATTAACGTAAACCGTTTGAAGGTAAAAACTATGTTTAAATGTTCAGTAAAAGATAATAGAGTCTTTGAGGTTAAATTATATAATAAACATGTTAGAGCTCTTCTTAAAGAAAATAAAAGTCATGATTTTTATAGTGATTATTGGGGAGATATTCGTAATCACGCTATTTTAGCTTCGGATGAATCAGCTGCATTAAATATCATTGATATAAAATTTCCACAAAGCAAAGGTTTTGTCGTTCAAGAGTTTTCCGAGTCCATTCTTGATTAGCTCTTATCCACCGCTGTCAAAAAATTTATAGTTATCTACCCCGCCTAAGAGGACTCCATCGAATCCCTGTTTAATAATTCCATAAATATATGAGCTCGTGTTACCTGTAATAATTTTTCTCCAAGAAGGTCGCCAAAACTCAACATAGTATTTATCTGGATTTCCTGGGGTAGCACTCGAAATAAAAGCAGGCTGACCCTCTTTCCACCTGTCTTTCCAATAATATCGATAGCTCTCAGCAGCGCCAATATTCATATAAGCAAAAACAAGCCGGCGAGCACCAAGTTTTTTAAATTTCATACCTTGAATAGCCGCTTTTTTGAAGGGTTGCCTTCCCTTATGAAAGACATCAACAATAACAACATCGAAGTTTGTATTGCTAAGTGCTATTACAAAGTCTTGCTGACGATCATAATTTGCAGAATCCGTTAATTGCAAGAAATTCTTTGCCGACTTCAGGCCTATCATATTCTTAGGGTTTTCATTTATTGGCCTACTTGGGAAAGTTGGAATTTTATCAAAAGTATAATCTGAACCCAGACTTTCTGCTGTAAATGGAATAAATCCTTTACTTAAGTTAAATCTATATGCTTTTTGGGCTATTTTTAAGTTTGCGTAATAGTCTGTAACAAATATCTTAAGGCCGCGTTTTTGGGCGATGTTGGCAAGCCTTAGCATGTTTTCTTTGGATTTCCTCTCGGTCTCGATTTCTTTTTTGCCATCAAAAGGAGGGTGATAGTTTAGACCTCTTATGTTGATTCCATCGATTGACCGAATATAAGTATTTGCTGGAGAACTTCTGGTTGCATCTACTTGATCTGTTTTTTCTAAGATTTCTAAACCACCTTGGGTAACAATCGTAAAATATCGATTATACCGACGTGCATATCTGCTTATATCGCGTATTAAAGATCGCATAGCCTCGCTTGGTTCAGCTTGTTCCTGGCCTTCAGGTGTTTCTGGCAATGCTGTTATTGGAGGCTGCTGTGGTGCCTGAGCTTGCGCAAAAAAAATATTTAAAAAGCCAATTGAAAGAGCTATTAATAGAATTTTCATTTAAAAAAACTACCTTTATTGCCTTAGATGTTTAATGACTTCCTTGGAAATCGCGAGTGACGCAGTTAAGCCAGGAGATTCTATGCCAAAAAGATTAACAAGACCTTCAACTCCGTGCGTTTGCGGACCACTTATCATAAAATCTGTTGATGTACCAGTCGCGCCATTTAGTTTTGGCCTTATTCCAGAGTAACTTGGTTGGAGGCTATGATTTTTTATTCCTGGCCAGTAATTTTGTATCGAATTATAGAATGATTGGCCTCTTGAGGCATCTACGCTATAATCAATATTTTTGATCCACTCCACATCAGGGCCAAACCTAGCTTGGCCTCCAAGGTCTAGAGTAAGATGTGTACCTAGTCCAGCTTCCTCGGGTATCGGATAAATTAGGTGCTTAAACGGATTTTTACCAATTAAAGAAAAATAATTTCCTTTCGCATAATGTATTTCTGGTACGTATTTTTGGTTCAACCCTATTAGTTTGTTTGCTATGCTTTGCGCATGAAGCCCCGCGCAATTAATTACATTTTGACATGAAAGCTTCGTTGGCTGTGACCCTCCAACATTTAACAAGATTGAATTGTGCTTTATTTCGCCAGTTAATATTGGAGAATTAAAGGCCGTAACAGCCCCATTATTCTCAGCATCTCCCTGATAGGAGAGCATAAGTGCATGACTATCAACAATTCCAGTTGAAGGTGAAAAAAGTGCAGCAAATGCTGACAACTCTGGTTCTAGTTCATATACTTCATTCTGGTTTAGCCATATAAGGTCGTTAACATTATTTTCTATTGCTTTGCGGTGTATTAGTTGAAGGTTATGTATTTGCTCTTTGTTTGCAGCGACTATTAGTTTGCCGCATCGCTTAAATGGTACTCCGCGTGTTTTACAGTAATTATAAAGATTTTTTTTACCTTCCACGCATAGTCTGGCTTTTAAACTATTTGATTGATAGTATATACCCGCGTGAATGACCTCACTATTTCTGGAACTTGTTCCAGTGCCTATTGAAGACTCTGCTTCAAGAATTATTACTTCGCGTCCATTTAATGTTAATTCTCGTGCGACTGCTAAACCAATCACTCCAGCTCCAATAACAGCACACTCAATTTTATTTATATTTTCCATAAATTATATTAAACTATTTTTATTTTTAAAAATAACTAATTTTAAATATATTTCTAGGCCATGTCGATTTAAATATCGTATACATAAATAACTAATAAATAGATTTTATTTATTTTTCAAAATGCCTTCATTTTAATAGGTCTAAAGCAAACTAGAGTATGATCAGAAATCAATGACAGATAAAAAGCTAGCGAAAAAGTCTTCCGATACAGATGTCTCCCTTTTTCTAGAAAAAGTAGCGAAAATTACACTTGCAAAGGAGCAAAGGGCGAACGGTCGTTTAGTCTTCGGTATGGATGCGACTGCCAGCCGACAATTAAGTTGGGACACCACAAGTCATCTCCAGGGTGACATGTTCTTGGAAACCACAGCAAATGGCGGACTCCAAGTTCAATTAGTTTATTTTCGTGGCTTCAAGCAATTTATCTGCAGCGATTGGGTCGGTAATGCTCAGGAGTTAATGACCCTAATGACGGGGGTGTCATGCCTAGCCGGTGAAACTCAAATAAGAAAGCTTTTAAAACATTCGCTTAATGAGAATAGTAAAAGTCCTATTGACGCTATTATTTTTATAGGTGATGCGGTAGAGGAGGACGTCGATGTTTTGGGAAAACTTTCCGGTCAATTGGGTATTTTAGGCGTGCCAATTTTTATTTTTCAAGATGGTTCGGACTCCATTGCAGAATATTGTTTCAAACAAATTACACAACTTTCAAATGGTGCTTATGCAAAGTTTGATGTTAATAGTAAAGAGACGTTAAAAGAGTTATTAAGGGCAGTGGCGGTATTTACCGCTGGTGGAAAAAGGGCCCTTCAGCGGTTAGGTAAAAGAGAAGGTGGCGAGATCTTAAAAATATCAAACCAAATTTCTAAAGTTGATTAGTATAAAGAGTTAGAGTTATGTCCTTTCTAATATTTGGAGTTTGTTTGTTAATAGGTTGCATTTTGATAGTGCAATGGTACGTCAGTGCTTCTCCTAAGGTAATACTGCGTTATCTTAAATATACAGCAATATTTGGATTGTTTGCTGGCGGCATTGTTTTATTTATGACGGGGTTAAAAGTTTGGGCTTTTTCAACGTTACCAGTATTGCTTTTGTGGACCGGGCGATTAATCCGATTAGCTCCAATAGTAATGTTCTTGAAACGATTGTTTATAAAAAATAAAAACTACTCAAGAGCCAGTAATAATACGAGTTGGTCTAAAGAGCCAACTGGTCAAACTTCCCAGATTAGTACAAATTTTTTAGAAATGGAACTCGATCACGATACTGGAGAGATGTTTGGTAAAGTTCTAAAGGGTAATTTTAAAGGTAGAGGTTTAGGTGAATTAGTGTTTGAGGACCTAATGGACCTTCTATCTGAATGTCGGGATGATGAACAATCTGTCCAAGTGCTAGGTGTTTATCTCGATCGTTATCATGATACAGATTGGCGCGACTCTCTAGGTGAAAATAAAAAGAAAAGTGCTGATGGAGAAATGTCCCGAGCTCAAGCCTTAGATATTTTGGGTCTTAAGGAAGAAGCTGGTGTTCAAGAAATAAAAAAGGCACATCAACGTTTAATGTTGCAAAATCATCCAGATAGGGGTGGATCAACGTTTTTAGCATCTCAGATAAATCATGCTAAAGATGTTTTGTTGGACTTATAGATTGTAACCTGAATGTAATACTTTAATAGTAGTTTTAGGATAAGTGTTGTTAACCTGAAACGAAACCCTTGCGACATGTGAGAGTGTGTGTCAGAAATCTAACGTATTTTTTATAGAGATTATAATCTGGTGAAAATGAGAAAACCAATCAGACGAGCAATTTTTCCTGTGGCAGGTCTTGGTACAAGATTTCTTCCAGCTACAAAATCGATGCCAAAGGAAATGCTTCCTGTTGTTGACAAGCCTTTAATTCAGTATGCAGTTGATGAGGCTCGCGAGGCTGGAATTGAAGAGTTCATTTTCGTCACAGGGCGATCAAAATCGTCTATTGAAGATCATTTTGACCATAGCTATGAGCTCGAGCATTCCCTGGAGGAGAGGGGGAAAACTGAATTATTAAATATGTTGCACACGGTTCTTCCTAAAGTTGGTCAAGTCTCGTATACTCGTCAGCAACAGCCACTAGGACTTGGACATGCGGTTTGGTGTGCCCGCTATCATGTTCGAGACGAGCCTTTTGCCGTTTTGCTTGCTGATGACCTAATACTCTCTAAGCCAGGTTGTTTGAGACAAATGATGGACATTTATAATGATGTTGGTGGAAATTTAGTGGCCGTTGAAGATGTACCTAAGGAGGATACTAGTAAATATGGTATTTTAGATGTAATTAGTGATGATGGTACCATTGCTAATGCTAGGGGTCTTGTTGAAAAACCCAGTCCTGAGGTTGCCCCTTCAACTTTATCGATAATTGGGCGCTATCTCCTACAACCAGAAGTTTTCAGTCAGTTGGATTTACAGCAAACAGGAGCTGGCGGTGAAATACAGTTGACCGATGCTATTGCCAAAACTATCGGGGTAGTCCCTTTCCGTGGCTTTCGTTTCAAAGGTAAGAGATATGATTGCGGAGATAAATTAGGTTTTCTTGAGGCTAATCTTGCTTTCGGTTTAGACAGAGAAGATTTAAGGGCAGGTGTCCGAGAAGTTTTAAAGAAGTATATATAATTTATGGAATATTTTAAATGAAAATAGCTATGATTGGCTCAGGGTATGTCGGTTTAGTGTCAGGGGCTTGTTTTTCCGAATTTGGTGTAGAGGTTGTTTGTGTAGATAAAGATAGCTCAAAGATCGAACTTCTAAATAAGGGTGAAATACCAATTTATGAGCCAGGCTTAGATGATATAGTAAGCAAGAATATTAAAGCATGTAGGCTAACATTTACAACAAATTTAAAAAGTGCTGTGCTAGGTGCTGATGCTATTTTTATAGCGGTCGGGACACCAAGTCGACGTGGTGATGGACATGCTGACCTTAGTTTTGTTTTTAATGCTGCAAAAGAAATTGCGGCCGAGATCGAGCATTATACTGTAATTGTTACAAAATCTACTGTTCCGGTGAATACTGGAGATGAGATTGAGAAAATAGTGAGAACTGAAAGGCCAGATGCTGACTTTGACGTTGTCTCAAATCCAGAATTCTTGCGTGAGGGTTCGGCTATTAATGACTTTATGAGACCAGATCGAGTTGTAATTGGTACTACATCGGATAGAGCAAAGGATGTAATGCGTAATTTATATAGACCTTTATTTTTAATTGATACTCCAATGGTTTTTACCTCGCGTCGAACTGCTGAGTTGATAAAATATGCTGCGAACACATTTTTGGCTACTAAGATTACTTTTATAAATGAGATTGCTGATTTGTGCGAGAAAGTAGGCGCGGATGTTCAAGATGTTTCTCGAGGTATAGGCTTGGATGGCAGGATTGGAAATAAATTTCTACATGCAGGTCCTGGGTATGGAGGTTCATGTTTCCCAAAAGATACTCTTGCTTTGGTTAGAACGGCTCAGGATGCTGATAGTCCAATATCGATCGTGGAAGCTGTAGTCAAAGCTAACGACAAACGTAAAATACGAATGGCGGAAAAAATAAAGTTGGCTTGTGGTGGAAATATAACGGGAAAGACTATAGCCATATTAGGTGTTACTTTTAAGCCTAACACCGATGATATGCGTGATTCACCCAGTCTATCCATAATTCCAGATTTAGTAAAATCAGGAGCTTTTGTAAAAGCGTACGATCCACAAGGTATGAATGAGGCCAAAGAGCTTTTGCAAGATGTTACTTGGTGTAGTAACGCCTACGACGCGATTGAAAATACGGATGCTCTTGCAATTTTAACGGAGTGGAATGAGTTTCGCGCCCTCGACCTTGGAAAGCTTCGGTCTATAATGAAACGGCCAATAATGATTGATTTGCGAAATATTTATAATCCTAATGAAATGAAAATTGCAGGATTTGAATATTTCTGTATTGGCCGCTAAATTCGTTTAAACTAAAATGAGATCCTAGTTAATATGAGTGATAAACGAACATTAGAGCCAACTTTTCTCCGAGAGTACGATATTCGTGGAATTATCGGTCCAAAATTTAATAAAGCTGATTTTAGGTCAATTGGGCGCGGTTTTGGTGCTATTTTAAAAGAAAATAACAATAACGCTAATTCCCAACCAAAGGTAGTGGTTGGTTATGATGGTCGTTTGACATCCGTCGATTTATCCGAGGCTTTGTGCGGTGGACTCCTAGATTCTGGTATTGATGTAATAAATATTGGCTGTGGTCCAACACCCATGCTTTACTTTGCTGCTCAAAGGTTTTGTGCCCAAGGCGGTATGATGGTTACTGGATCACATAATACTTCGGATTATAATGGTATTAAAATGGTAATGAATGGAAAACCTTTTTACGGAAAAGATATTCAAAAATTAGGGTTAAGAGTTGAAGGTGGTAATTTTACGTTTGGTAAGGGTTCTAAATCAAATAAGGTGGTAGAAAACGCTTATGTGCAACGTCTATTAGAAGACTTACAAGTAGGTAAAGAAATGAGGGTTGCGTGGGATCCAGGAAACGGCGCAGCTGGCGAAGTACTTCAATTATTGATCAAAGACTTACCTGGGCAGCATTTTATTATTAACGCGGAAATAGATGGAAAATTTCCAGCCCATCATCCAGATCCCACTATTGAGACAAATCTCAATCAATTAAAAGTATTGGTGAGGGAAAACAACTGTGATTTGGGTATTGGATTCGATGGCGATGGAGATAGAATTGGCGTGATTGATGGAAAGTGCCGAGTGCTTTGGGGAGATCAAATTTTAGTAATACTTGCTAGAGAGGTATTAAGTCAGAAGCCAAAATCACCAATCATCGTTGATGTTAAAGCCAGTAAAATATTTTTTGATGAAATTTTAAAATTAGGTGGCGTTCCAGTTATGGCTGCGGCGGGTCATTCACTGATTAAAGCGAAAATGGCGGAGCTTGAATCACCCCTCGCGGGTGAGATGAGTGGCCACATTTTCTTTGCAGATAAATATTATGGTTATGATGATGCATTGTATGCAGCGATAAGATTGTTGAGCGTGCTCTCAAATTCCGAAACTTCTCTTTCAGAGATAAGGGACAGCTTCCCAAAAATGATGAATACACCAGAGCTTCGTTTTGATTGCGCTGATGAAAGAAAATTCAACGTGATTAGAGAAGTTCATGAAGGTCTTAACAGTATTGAAAATATTAAGGTTTCAGATATTGATGGCGTGCGAGTTGAAACTGAGTATGGTTGGTGGTTGTTACGTGCATCAAATACCCAAGCTGCTCTGGTTGCTCGTTGTGAGTCTGAGACTGAGGAAGGATTAAGGAGATTAAAAAATGATCTCTCTGAGCATCTTATAAAGAGTGGAATAAAACCTCCTTTAAATTTTAATTAATTTTAATAAAAATTATTTTTACATTGAATTTAAATGGGAGGGCTTTGAGCTGGCTAACTCAACTTCCATACATGGCTTTTGATGTTGCTTAAGAACTTTGCATGCTTTGAACGCATTAAAGCGCTTTATACCAAGAATTCTGGCTCGATATAATACTCTTTTCCGAGATTTCTTAAGGGGCATAATTACTATTTCGCCACCTTCAAACAGCATTCTATATTTTTTCTTAATATTTTTTGAAATTTTTTCGGCAGGAGCTCGTGAATAAAAAGCACCAACTTGGACACCCCAAATTTTATCTAATACTTTTATGTGCCTTTTATGGTTTAATTTAGTGGTAACTTTTCGTTTTATTTTCTTGCTATCTTTTTTGAAGGCCCGTGTCAGTAATGTGTTCATATGACGGTTTCGTGAGCGAGATGTATTTCCGCCAAAAACAACTCCGATCACTCTCGTGCCGTTACGTTTGGCTGTAGTAATTAGGTTGTAACCGGAAGCTCTAATATAACCGGTTTTCATGCCTTCTGCTCCGGAGAAGGTTTTTAATAATTTGTTATGGGACCTGTATACTCGTCCTTGAAATTTAAATGAACGCTTTGAAAAAAAATGATAGTAACCAGGAAAATCATTAATTATTGAACGTGTTAATCTAGCCATATCTTTTGCTGTTGACATTTGGCCTCTATGCGGTAAGCCCGAGGCATTCCTAAATGTCGTTCGCGACATTCCTATTTCCCTAGCTTTTGATGTCATTAATAGTGCAAAACGTCTCTCATTACCCCCAACGGATTCTGCTATGACTGTTGCTACATCATTAGCTGATTTAACTACAATCGCTAAAATAGCGTCTTTCACGGTTAGTGATTGACCTTTTCTCAAACCTAATTTCGACGCAGGACGGTTTGCCGCTTTTCGACTAACTTTTAGCCGGCTGTCTAGAGTTAATTTGCCTTTTTCAATATGTTCAAATAGCAGGTAAAGTGTCATTAGCTTAGTTAAAGAGGCGGGGTAATTACGAGTATTTTGGTTTATTGCTGAAAAAACAAAACCGGTTTTAGCGTCTACCACCATCGAAGCATATTTAGTTTCTGCATATGACGGGAATAAAATACCCACGCTCATTAAAATAAATAAAATACATAATCGTGGTTTGATAATTTTAAGCATATTACATGAAAATCCTATAGCCATAATAAACCATTTATCATTTAGAATGCAATCTCATCATAAAATTTAATATTTATTAATTATGCCGGTTACTGCTCATTAAAATTGATATCGAAAATAAAAACTAATCAGGAGTATTTGCATTTCCTTATCATTATTCGTTATACTTAACCTAACGCTGTAAACAAACAATTAACGCTATTGAGATCATTGATATGCTAAGATTTATAAATTATCTGATGATTCTAAATTTTCTTCTTCTTATAGCTTGTTCATACAATAATAAAGAAGATCAATCTCCGTTAGCTCGAAAGTTATCGTGGTTTAGTTATCTTGCCAGTGATGATATTAGAGCTAATTGCGGAAAAACTGTCGTTAACCAGTTTCGTTTTGTGTATAATGCTATGTATCTTGAACAAGTGAGAACCTATGATTTAGAGCCAATTCGTGGAAATCTCCCCAGAATAAAAATGAAAATAACACAAAAAGCAGAATTATCTCTTCTGGAAATAGACGCAAAAACGATGGA
>Ga0115568_10003396_pt1 | contig 10847 bp, 9 predicted proteins | sample COGITO_mtgs_1204_FD_87296 | JGI IMG/M metagenome (GOLD analysis project Ga0115568, IMG submission 87296) | Pelagic marine microbial communities from North Sea - COGITO_mtgs_120426 | ecosystem: Environmental > Aquatic > Marine > Epipelagic | place: Germany:Helgoland, sampling site Kabeltonne...
AATCCTGCGGTCAGGATGTCGGCGGTGGGAGCCGGCCCGTTATTGAGAAGCAAGGTGTAAAGCGCAAGCTGGCGGGGCGAGCGGGAAAGTAACGAATACGCTGCGTCTTGCTCCTGTTTACTTGCTTCATTTTGTGGGGCGCGCCAGCGCTCCTGAGCTGCCTCAATGCTCTCGCCGGCTCGCAGTCGCGCTGGAAGTGCGGCAGCGAAAACCTCGCCGATAGGGCATTGATAGTAGTCTGCAGCCCAGCGCAACAGGGCAAGGAGTTCGGGGCTAAACAATGGGGCTGCATCGAGCACTGAGTCTGCGTGACGGAGTTTAGCCGGAGGCACGTCTGTCTCAGTGACAATGTCGAGAATGACTCCGGTAACCTTGCGCGCGCCGAAGGGGATGCGAATTCGCGTGCCTGGCTGGGCTGCGAGGGCATTCAACTTAGGTGGTAGGTAATCGAATGCTCGCCGCAGAGGGGAGGGCACAGCCACGCGATAGAACACAGGCGCCGCGCAGCTTTCGCCAAACTCGAGGCTCTGTGTTGTCTGCTCGGTATTGTTCTCTTGCGTCATTACATCGCTCTATGGGCGGCTGGGCTAAGCCTCATCTTATAAGCCCATCTTATAAGCCCCATCTAAATTGACGACGGTTAGACGCACCATGCTTAGAGAGGGCTCTTAATATTACCGCTTATGCGGGTGTTCGAGCGGCGAAAGTTTAGAGGCATTGTAGCAGGCTTGCTAGTGCCTCTTCTCAGCGCGGGTCGATCGTATATACTCTCAGGTATCGCGGGATATAACCGTGAACTTACTTTTTGTATTACACCGCGACGCGCTCTCATCCTCAAAATGCTTAGCATGCGAGACCAGACCAGCCTCGACGAAGGAAATAGCTATGGGCTCAGCATCGGTTCCCGCCGAACTCCTCACACTCCGCGACAGCATCGACGAGATCGATGCTGAGCTGCTGCAGGCGCTTGCTAAGCGGTTTATCCTGACAGGCCGCGTCGGCGAGCTAAAGGCGTCGATGGATCTCGAGCCGTTCGACGGCGTTCGCGAAGCCGAGAAACTCGAGCGCTTGCGGACAATGGCTGCTGAGCTGGGATTAAGTGCGAGTTTAATCGATGATCTCTTTAGCCGCATCATGCGCGAGGCTGTGCTCAATCATAAGCAGCTAAAAGAGGCGCGGGGTTAGGCGTCTTAGGCGTCTTAGGAGGCGCTGGCTGAGTCAATTTGATGCCAGCTGCGTCATAAACCCTTGCGTCTTTGGCTTTGTCTGCTAGAATGCGCGACCCGATCAGTAAGGCTGATCACAACTACGGCATCAAATAAGATGTGGTGCAGCGCTGCCGAAGACCTCGCCCGCTGTCGCGACATCCATCAGAGGAACGACCCATGAAGCCAGAGATTCACCCAGCATACGACGCGATGAAGGCTACCTGCAGCTGCGGTAACGTCATCCAAACACGCTCAACAATGGCACAAGATATCCTTATCGATGTGTGCTCACAGTGCCACCCATTCTACACGGGTAAGCAAAAGATCCTCGACACTGGTGGTCGAGTGGATCGCTTCAAGAAGCGTTTCGGCGCTCGTCGAGTCTAAATACGACTCAGCGAATACAAACGCCCTGTCGGGATACCCGGTGGGGCGTTTTTTTTGCCTAAAAAATAGTTTCGGTAGCGACTGCTTCTTCTTTGCCATTTGTATCGGGGGTTGCTCGGGGCTGCGTGCTCGGCGCGTTCTCGCTGCGGAAAAACTCGAACATCGCATTCACCGACCCAGGCATGGTAGGTTCACCTGTCTCTTTGTTGATGAGACGGTCTTCGACGCCATCTGGCCGTGGCATGCTGTTTTCAGGCGCGCCGGCGAGCGCTGCCTTCATATAGTCGATCCAAATAGGCACAGCGATAGTCGCTCCTTGTTCGCGCTCGCCTAAAGGTTCGGGGGTGTCAAACCCCACGAAAACGGTCGTTGCGATATCCCGATTGAAGCCTGAGAACCAGAGTTCCCGAGGTCCATTGGTTGTGCCAGTCTTACCCATGAGATCTGAACGGCCAATCTCGCGCTGGACGCGCGCGCCACTGCCTTCGACAACCACCGACCGTAACATCGTGTTGAGTATGTACGCGATGCGAGGATCGACTATGCGCGGTGCCGGTTGAGTTGTCAGTGTTTGCTCGCCATTTTCGGTAGCAGCGGTTGCCTCGACTAATTCGCCGCGCATCTGCTCGCAATCCTCGCAGACAACCAAGGGCTGCGCGCGAAATTGTTGGCCATCTAAGTTGTTAATCTCGCGTATAAACCAAGGCTCGACCTTATAGCCGCCGTTGGCAAACGCCGAGTAGGCGGTAACGATTTCGATAGGTTGCACATCGCTGCTGCCTAAACCGACCGTCAGGTCGTTGCGGGGAAAGTTTTCAACCGGCAGACCAAATTTCTTGGCAAAGGCGAATACTTTGTCAGAGCCGAGTTGATCGAAAAGCCTTACGGCGGGAACATTGCGGGATTCTTTTAAGGCAAAACGCAGTGTCACGGGTCCCAAAAAGTTGTTCTCGAAATTATTAGGGCGATAGTCGCCTCGGGTAAGCGGGGCATCGTTGATGAGCGTCGCCGCCGTGTAGCCATCCTCGAGGGCAGCGCCGTAGACGAAAGGCTTAAAATTAGATCCTGGCGGGCGCGGAGTTAGCACGCGATTCACCTGACTTCGGCGGAAGTCATAGCCCCCAACGAGCGCGACGAGCTCGCCATTGGATGGGCGCATTGAAACGAGTGCACCTTGAATCTCGGGCACCTGCCCCAGCTCCCAGCTATCGCCGATGCGGCGAACGCGGATCATGTCGCCCAAGCTTACGGCATCGCTTGCGGTTTGCGGTGGGGGCCAAGCTTCGTTTCTGCTGCGAAAAGCATAAGCCCAACCAATCCCTTCCCAAGGTATAGTAATCTCAGCGCCATCGCTGAGTAACGCGTTAAAACTTCGGGGCTCAACCGCAGTGACAATCGCGGGCTGTTGGTTGCCATAAGTAGGCACCGGCTCGAGTGCCTGCAACCAGCGTGTGCGTCGCTCAGTGTCGTCTTCGTTGGGCAGTGGCGCCAGATTTGTTGCGGGTCCCCGGTAGCCGTGCCGCTTGTCATAGTAGTTTTCTAAGCCGTTAACGAGTGCCGCGTTGGCTTCGTGTTGGCGCGTCGAATCGATCGTTGTAATGACCTCGAAGCCCTGTTTATAGGTTGCTTCGCCATATTGATCAAAGAGTTGCTGACGAACCATTTCGGCAACGTAGGGCGCGTTCACCTCGATGTTGCGATTATGGCGCGTCGCACTCACCGGTTCAGCGTCGGCAAGCGCAAACTCCTGCTCGGTAATCATTCCCTCTCGCACCATGTTTTTAAGGCGCGTTCTCCTGCGTTCGACAGAACGGCTTGGATTGCTGAGTGGGTTGCAAGTAGACGGGCAGGGCAGCAAAGACACCATCATCGCAGCCTCTGCGAGGGTAAGCTCGGACGGGTGTTTGCCGTAGTACACGAATGCGGCGGCGCCGATGCCATCAGCGCCCGCGCCAAAATAAATGGTGTTGAGGTAGAGAGTGAGAATCTCTTCTTTGGTGAGTTCGCGCTGAATCTGTAGCGCGAATGGGATCTCTTTAAATTTGCGCAGATAGACGTTGTCGCTGTCGAATGACAGGTTGTTAGCGAGCTGCATGGTAATCGTGCTGCCGCCGCCCATGTTTACTCCGCGGATAAAGCCATAAAAGCCGCGAATAAGGCTCTGAAAATCGACACCAGGATGCGAGTAGAAGCGGGCATCTTCCGTTGCAATCAGCGCGTCGATCATCACCTGAGGGATTTCTTCAAATTCGACCGGATCTCGGCGGTTGCCAATTTCATCAATGAGCAGGCCATCGGCGGTATAGATGCGCAGCGGGGTCTCTAGCTGGACGCTGCGATAGGTTTCGGCTGCCGGCAGGAGTGGGGCGAGATAGAGATAGGCAGCGGTGGCAATCATCACCACGCCGGTAAAGGCGGCAACGGAGAGGAGTACTAGCCAGCGGATGGCTTTGCGCAATCGTCTTTGTCGTTTCTCTGGCGTCATCGCGGCGGATTATCGCTCAAATTTTGGCGTTTGGAAGAAGTAGCGCAGCGCGCTCAGTTTTTTACCCTGCCAAGTATACACCTCACTCGGCGCAATGCTCGCAAGCGGCAGAGTCTTTTTGATCACGAAGAGGGAGTTGTTCCTCTGTCTAATGTCTCTGCGGCGCGGTTTTTCCTGTGCGAGCGACGGCGCCGCCGAGAAAATCGACGAAAGTAGGCGGCAGAGAGTTCTGTCATCTAGAGTAAGCAGAGGAGAAAGCCGCCTCTGCGGAGGCTTTTTAAGGTGCTGGGAATTGTGGGCACCCTGACCTAAAGGCAGCAGAAAGTGATGCGAGTATCGAGCGAAAGATGCAGAGACTAACCGGATTCTTTGGGAGACACCGTCGCCTCCTTATTGGAGTGGATATTTCGGATACCCAAGTGCGGGTTGTAAGCCTGAGCAAACAGGCTGGCCGCTATCGAGTTGAGGGTTATTGCATTGGCGAACTGGCAGACGGCGCCGTTGAGGATGGCGTGATCGGTGATGTTGATACCGTTGCTTTATGCCTAGAACGCCTTGTGGAACGTATGGGACTTAGAACGCATGGAGCAGCGCTAGCGATTAAATCGGGGGCGGCGTTCACTAAGCATGTCATGCTCGATTCCACACTTGCGCGGCGAGAGATTGAAGAGTTGATGCTCGTCGAGGCAGAGAGTTCGCTCCCTTATGCGCTAGATGAGGTTTATCTCGACTATGCCATTGCTGACGGCGTGATCGCTGGCGCTGCGCGCCGCCCTCAAAAAATGCTACTAGTGGCCTGCAAACACGATGTCCTTGACCCTAGAGTTCGAGTGGCAGAACAGGCGCGATTGCAAGTTGAGGCCGTTGATCTCGAGTCATTTGCCCTGCAACGAGTGTTATCTCGACACTCAAATCTGGAGTCAGGCGGGTACTCAGGTCAACAAAAAGCTGAGCAAACAGGACTCGTGGCTTTAATCTCAATTGATGCTTACCCCGAAGTTTCATCATAGCGTAACTGCCTCTATACTGTGCCTACTCGATAAAACCCTCATGAAGCGCAGATGAAATCCTCAAGTTCATTATTTTTAGTTGGCCCGATGGGTGTTGGAAAGACAACCATTGGCAAGGTCTTAGCTGAGTCGCTTGGACTTGAATTTGTCGACTCCGATCGCGAAATCGAACGCGTCACCGGTGCCGATATCCCCTGGATTTTCGATGTTGAGGGTGAAGAAGGCTTCCGTGCTCGAGAGTCTAAGATGATCGAGCAGCTAACCTCCCGCACCAATATTGTCCTCGCGACAGGCGGCGGCGCGATATTGGCGGAGGCGAACAGACAGTGGCTAATGAGCCGTGGCTGCGTAATCTACCTGCGCGCACCGATAAGCCAGCAAATAGAGAGGACCAAGCGCGACAAGTCTAGGCCGCTTTTGCAGACAGCCGACCCCGCACAAAAAATTCGTGACTTGATGGCTTTTCGCGAGCCACTCTACCGAGAGGTCGCAGACTTTACGGTTGATACTTATCGCCGAGGGCCTAAGGCCGTTTGCGCAGAAATACAGCGGCAGCTTAACAGCGGCGAGAATGTTCCAGCGTAAAGCGGCGACTACCCGTTACCTATTGCAGTGCCCTGAACCTGCGGGACTGCCCGATCGAATGATTGCATTGAAGGATTAGAGACCATGTTGACCGTAAATGTTGAGTTAGGCGAGCGCGGCTATCCGATCGTTATTGGTGCCGGCTTGCTTGGCGATCAAGGCTTGGCGGCCCGCATCGGCCAAGAGGTGCTGCGTCAAGGCAAGATCGTAATCGTGACCAATGACGTCGTCGCGCCGCTTTATCTCGAAAAAGCAGAGGCATTTTTTGCCGACCGTGACTGCGCTTCAATAGTCTTGAACGATGGTGAGGCGCATAAAACGCTTGCAGCCGTAGACGCTATTTACGACTTTTTGCTCAGCAATAAATATGACCGCCACACCACGCTTGTCGCTCTTGGTGGGGGAGTTGTCGGTGACATTACCGGCTTTGCGGCGGCAACGTATCTGCGCGGCATCGACTTTGTGCAGATCCCAACGACACTCCTCGCGCAGGTCGACTCGTCTGTTGGCGGTAAGACAGGCGTTAATCACCGTCTCGGCAAGAATATGATCGGCGCTTTCTATCAGCCGCGGTGTGTGATTGCCGACACCGATGTGTTGTCTACCCTGCCGGCACGTGAGATCAGGGCGGGGCTCGCCGAGGTCACTAAATACGGATTGATCAGAGACGCGAGTTTCTTCCACTGGCTGGGTGACCATGCAGCGCAGTTGGTGAGCGGTGATCCCGTGCTGATGGCTGAGGTTATTCAGACCTGTTGCAGAATTAAGGCAGAGGTCGTTGCCGAAGACGAACGAGAGTCGGGCGTCCGTGCGCTGCTCAATCTCGGGCATACATTCGGTCATGCAATCGAGACGGCTGCGGGCTACGGCACATGGCTGCACGGCGAGACGGTTGCGATGGGCACCGTAATGGCGGCAGACCTGAGTGCACGAATAGGATGGATAGCCCCGGAAGACGCTCGCCTGATCAGGCGAATCCTAGAGCAAAATTTCGGTATGACAGTCGTCCCTCCTGCCGATATCACTATTGAGCGCTATCTTGACCTGATGGCGTCAGACAAGAAAACCGAACAGGGCAAGCTGCGTTTTATCCTACTCAACGCGATTGGGCAGGGAGCGATAGCGAGCGACATCGAACCAGGTCAGCTGGTGGCCACCCTGGAGGCCGCCGATCGCCTATGTGAATGAACTTGTGAGTGAACTTGTGAGTAAGCCTGTGAGTGACGCAGCGATTCTGATTCCGGACCCCTTGGCAGCAAGGGAGAATCAACTAATTCAGGGCAAAGCGAGGCTCGCTGTATGATCGATCATCACGATGCTCTTCTCTCAAAGCTTATAGACGATGCCTTTTACGGCAGGCCATTAATTGCGGTTACCGGGGTTGAAGGTGCGGGCAAGACGACCCTCGCTCGACGTTTCGCTCAACAATTCGCCAATGAAGCTGAGTGCATAGCGCTCAAGGCGAGCGATTTTAAAAATCGCGATGACTTTATCCAGCGCCTCGTATCTAAGCTGAGTCCCGACTCTGTCGAGTACGCAGCTGACACCCCTCTTAATACTATTGTCGACTATGCAGGCTCGCTTGCCGATCAAGAGCGCTTGCTCGTTCTCATTGTTGATGATGCAGAGTCATTGAGCGATGCCTTTCTGGAGACGCTCTATGAGCTTATAGACGAAGCCGATGAGGCGAGTCTCTGTTGTCTGCTTCTTGGCGATCCTGCATTAAAAGACGCTATCGAGCGAGCCGACCCTAACGGAGGAATCGAGGATTTTAGCTGGTTCGACCTTCCAAAACTTGAGGAGCCTGAGCGGCCAGTCGATCCCGATCAGCCGATTGCAGCAACCGCTACAGCAACTATTACAGCAACCACAGAGGCAGCCGCGCCAATCGATGAGCTGCTTCAAAAACTGGATGTTCACGAGGCACAGGTTGAAAGTGGCGCTACTGAGTCTGCTGAGCCTATTGAGTTGGCGCCGCTCGACATTGAGAAAGAGTCCGATGAAAGCTTCGATGAACTTCTAGGTATGATGGTGAACGACGCTGAGGAAGGCGCTGCTGCCGACACAGAGTCAGATGATGAGCCAGAGTTTGACGGCAGTCCAGAATCAGAGCCAGAACTGGAACCAGAACCAGAGCCAGAACTGGAACCAGAAGCAGAAACAGAAACAGAAACAGAGCCGGAGCCAGAACCAGAGCCAGAATCAGAGCCAGAGCCAGATTCTGCATTCGAAAGGGTCAACAGCGATGCTGTCCAGCGAGGCGACAGCGGCCTCGAGCCGGCTGCGAGCGAAGACGAATTTGATCGCAATATAGACGAATGGCTCGAGCCCGATACGCGGCCGAGTCTTGGCGGAGCACGCTTCTCTGCGGGCGAAGACTTGGAACTGGACTTCGACAATGATGAGCAGCCCGAGGACGCAGGGCAAGCGCGGCGCGATGAGGCGTCGACGCTTGACCCAGATATTTTTGGAGACGACGAGGACGACGTCAACACCAGCGCGAGCAAGACGGATTACCTCGCCGCTGCAACCGGATTCGCGCGGTCTGTGCCTTTGCGTCTCGCTGCTGCCCGCAATTATTGGCTCGCCGCAGGTGGGCTGATGCTGCTCGTGCTTGCGGTGATTGTGTTCTGGCGCATTCCTGACGAGCCCAGCTCTGGAACTATTGAGCTTGCCGCGCCAGTCGCATCGAGGGCAGGGGATTCTGCCTCGGTGATGCCTCCGACAAGCGGGCAGATAAGTCGACCAACCGCGGACCGTTCGGTAGTAGAACCAGATTTGGAAATTGTCTCGTCAGCCGTGCCGGTTATAGCTAACACGGCTGAGTTATCGCAGCCCGCCTCTCTAGAAAGGGTCACCTCTCCAGAAAGGGTCACCTCTCCAGAGAGGGTCGACTCTGAGCAAGCCATGCTTGCTCCCGATGAAATCGGGGTCGCCGCCGTATCAGTGAGCGAGGCGCGTCCTGTCGCGCGCAGTTCTAGCGCAGCACCAACGGCTTCGCCAACGCCGGCACCAACTTCCCCAGCGCTAGCGGCAACCCTTCAAGCCCCCGCCACGCCGGTGTCGCCAGCGGCAGCGTCTCCACTCCAGCAAAATAGGCTAAGCGGTAGCGCCTTCGAAAGACAACTGCTTGCGATGCCAGCAGGGAGTTTTACTCTGCAAATACTCGGCGCGAGCTCGGAGGCTAATGTTCAGGCGTTCGTCGAGCGCTATGGCGGCGGGCTGAGGCAGACACTTGGTTATTACCGCTCGCAGCGGGGAGGGGCGCCTTGGTTTATTGTCGCTTATGGCGAATTCACCACGCGCGAACAAGCCAGCGCCACCCTTAGGCGTCTTCCGCAGGCGCTCTCTGCGGCGGGGCCTTGGGTGCGGCCAATCGCGGCTGCGCAGGCCGAAATACGCGCGGCGCGGTAAATTGACAGAGTCGCGCATTGGTCAAGGCTGTCGCCTCGTGTAGAATTGGCGGCCTTTTACGCCACCAGCGAGCGCGGCACTGCGCCGCCCGCGACTCGAGGTCAACGCCCGTGACTGAACAAAATTCAAATTTCGCTCCTCTAAAGAATGACCGCTTCTTGCGCGCACTCCTTCGTCAGCCTGTCGACAGAACGCCTGTATGGATGATGCGGCAGGCGGGGCGCTATCTGCCTGAGTATCGAGCGACGCGCGCTCAGGCGGGCGACTTTATGAGCTTGTGTAAAAACACCGAGCTCGCGTGCGAGGTTACGCTGCAGCCCCTGCGCCGTTATGCGTTCGACGCGGCGATCCTATTTTCTGACATCCTCACTATCCCCGATGCGATGGGGCAGGGTCTCTATTTCTCCGAGGGCGAGGGGCCTAAATTCAAAAAGGTTATTCGCACGCCAGCCGATGTCGAGAAATTGCCCGATGTATCAATCGCAAGCGAGCTGTCCTATGTTACTGACGCCGTAGCGCTTATAAGGCGCGAACTGAATGGTTCTGTTCCGCTCATTGGGTTTTCGGGAAGCCCATGGACATTGGCTACCTATATGATCGAAGGCGGCGGCAGCAAAGATTTCCGGCATGCGAAAGAATTCCTCTATAACCATCCCGAGGCGATGCACCTGTTGCTCGATAAACTCGCCGATGCGGTTATCGATTACCTCAACGCACAAATCGCGGCAGGTGCTCAGGCTGTTCAGATATTCGACACCTGGGGCGGCGTCTTGACGCCCACGGCCTACCGCGACTTCTCGCTTGCCTATATGCAGAAAATTATCGGCGGCCTGACGCGCCATAACGATGGCCGCGAAGTGCCCGTTATTCTGTTTACTAAAAACGGAGGTCAGTGGCTCGAATCTATTGCAGCAAGTGGCTGCAACGCCGTTGGCCTAGACTGGACGACAGATATCGCCAACGCGCGCGAGCGCATCGGCTCGCAGGTGGCATTGCAAGGCAACATGGATCCCTCCATGCTCTATGCTTCCCCCGAGGCGATACGCGCAGAAGTGGGATCCATTCTTGCTGGGTTTGGCAGCAATCCCGGGCATGTGTTTAACCTGGGTCACGGCATTACTCCGGCGGTAAATCCCGATAACGTTGGTGTGTTTGTTGAGTCAGTCCATGAGCTTTCAGCCGCCTACCACGACGCATAACAGCGCAGCCTGCGCAGTTATTGCGTTAGGCTCGAACCTAGCGCATGAAGGCGAGTCTCCCGCTCAGATTGTCATCGAGGCGGCTAAACGCCTGCAGCCCCTCTCGCTCTGCGTACCTCGATTGTCGAGGATCTATTCGACTTCAGCCGTTGGTTTGGGCGCTGGCGCCCCAGACTTCTGTAACGCCATCGCCATTATTGAGCCTGCTGCAGCGCTAAGCGCGCAGGAATTACTCGACGGCTTGCTCGCGATTGAACTTGAACTTGGTCGGGAGCGGCTGCAGCCCCGCGCCGGTGCTAGCTATGCTTCTCGGACTATCGATCTCGATCTAATCTATTGCCGCAATGAAACAATAGACTCCCCGACGCTGCAGCTGCCGCATCCTCGGGCTGCCGAGCGTGCGTTTGTTCTCGAGCCACTTGCAGAGCTTTGGCCAGATCTAGTGTTGCCAGGGCAGCATTCATCTGTCGCAGCGTTGCTGCGGGCACTGTGACTGTTAGTGGATATCGCCTCGCTATGAGTGCGCTATTTAAGTATGTGTTAAGTATGTGCCTTAAGT
>Ga0115568_10003397_pt1 | contig 10843 bp, 8 predicted proteins | sample COGITO_mtgs_1204_FD_87296 | JGI IMG/M metagenome (GOLD analysis project Ga0115568, IMG submission 87296) | Pelagic marine microbial communities from North Sea - COGITO_mtgs_120426 | ecosystem: Environmental > Aquatic > Marine > Epipelagic | place: Germany:Helgoland, sampling site Kabeltonne...
AAAACAAATTGTTTGTGTTCAATTATTTCTGGTTTAGAGGAAAATACAGATCCTTCAAAACGATTTTTCCCATATTTACCTCGCGCTATAATTTTCATTGATTTTTCTGATAAACGCCTTGTTGTTTCTCCAAATACTCGAATTCCTGCACCTTGATTAAACAGCACCTTTCCTGCAGTATCAATGTATTCTACATGCATTTCGCGCTCCCATTTTTTTAAGTAATTGCAATTTTTCCAGTGTCCAGAGCTATCGTCATAGTAGGCTTTATTCCCTTTGCAGTAAATTCCATATTCAGAAGACCAAAATGAACTATCGGGAACGGCAATAGAAACAATAGGGATTTTTGTTTCAAAATTAAAAATATAGCTGCGTAAGAAAGTAGTATCTAATCGGCTGCCATTCCAGTAAGGTTGAATTCTTAAAACGGAATTCTGATTTATTTTTAAAGAATCTTTATATCGCTTTCCATTCTTAGGATGGTCTCCGTTTAGCGTGTAATACACCTTATCAAAATTACCTTCAATAGAAACAACTATTTCCTTCGAATAGCAACCAGAAGCATGTGAAGTAGCTAATGAGAATTGCTGAGCACACGCGTGATGCATTATAATGGTCATCAATATTAGCCAAACAAACTTCAATTATTTAAATTTAATTATCCGTTCTTCTTCTTTGATAGAGTTTTCAGATAGTTTTAAAATTGATACTTTTAAAAACTATTGAGATCATGCGTTATGACAGATAAAGAAAAAGCAGAAAAAGTTGTCGATTTAATGTTTAATAACGATCCTTTCAGTCAATGGCTTGGGATTATGCGAGTTGGTGCAGATAAGGGGACAGCTAAACTGCAAATGACAATCAGGAAAGAAATGCTAAATGGTTTTTCAATTGCACATGGTGGAATTACTTATTCTTTAGCAGACAGCTGTTTGGCATTTGCATCAAATTCTCACGGTCGTCAGAGTCTTTCTGTAGAAACCTCCATTTCTCACACCTGCCCACTTTATGAAGGAGATGTTATTACCGCTATAGCAGAAGAAATTAGCCTTACACATAAAATTGGAATTTATCACATTAAAATAATCAATCAAAAAGAACAAAGTGTAGCCTTCTTTAAGGGTACGGTATATCGAACATCCAAAGATTGGGATTTGAATAAAGAAAATTAGTATATGAAAAATGTATATATCATTGACGCTGTTAGAACAGCAATCGGGAATTTCGGCGGTAGTCTCTCCACTGTAAGATGTGACGACCTTGGGGCACTAGTCATAAAAGAACTGCTAAACAGAAATACTCATTTAGATCCTCTACTAATTGAAGATGTCATCTTTGGGTGTGCCAACCAGGCAGGAGAAGACAACAGAAACATTGCTAGAATGTGTGGTTTATTAGCAGGACTGCCTTGGCAAGTAGGAGGAGAAACCGTTAATCGATTGTGTTCATCTGGAATGGCCTCAGCAATCAATGCATATAGAGCAATAGCCATGGGTGATGGTGACATTTACATTGCTGGTGGTGTTGAACACATGACTCGCGGACCTTGGGTGATCTCTAAAGTTTCGAAACCATTTGGAAGAGATGCACAAATGCATGACAGCTCTTTTGGGTGGAGGTTCGTTAATCCAAAAATGAAAGAATTGTATGGAACCGAAGGCATGGGACAAACTGCCGAAAACCTAGTTGCCATGTACGATATCTCAAGAGAAGATCAAGATCAATTTGCCTATTGGTCGCAAATGAAGGCTTCGGCTGCTCAGAAAAACGGGCGTCTTGCGAAAGAAATTGTTACCGTTTCCGTACCTCAGCGAAAAGCTGATCCCATTCTCTTTAATCAAGACGAGTTTATCAAGCCTAAAACAGCTTTGGAAGTATTGAATAAATTGAGACCTGCATTTAAGAAAGAAGGGGGTTCTGTAACACCAGGGAATGCCTCAGGTTTAAACGATGGTGCTGCGGCAATTCTAATGGCTTCTGAAGAAGCTTGTGCTTCCCAAAACTTAACTCCCCAATCTCGTATTGTTTCAACTGCAGTTGCTGGCGTTGAGCCAAGAATTATGGGTATTGGTCCAGTAGAAGCAGCCAATAAAGCACTAAAACGCGCTGGTTTAAAAATGGATCAAATGGATATCATTGAACTTAATGAAGCATTCTCTGCTCAAGCGCTTGCGTGCACAAGAGCATTGCATTTATCAGATGATGACAGTAGAGTAAATCCAAACGGTGGTGCTATAGCAATTGGTCATCCGCTGGGAATGACTGGAGCTAGATTGTTGCAAACTGCGAGCCTTGAGTTGCAAGAAAAAAATAAAAAATATGCGTTGGTAACCATGTGCATAGGAGTTGGACAAGGTTATGCCACAATAATTGAAAAAGCTTAGGACATTTTAATACGGTAATTTTGGAAATTGTAGGTGATGTTATATGGTCAGGTATTTTTGGATCTCTTGGGTATGGATTACTTGGTTATCTCATTACCATCTTTCTCCTCATCATATTGAATGTTAGTGGACTACTGAAACGAAAAAAAATAATCTCAAAGATTCTTGTTGTGACTTATTGGATTTTTATTCCAATTATTTTTGCCTTTGGGTTTATCTTCATCTCTGCGCTCAATTATGCCAAAGAATCTACTATTAAAACAGCAGATGCAACGATTACGCAGTTTGAAAAAAATACAATTCCCGCTTTCCATTCATTCTTATTAGAAAAAACAAAACACCTGTCTACTGAGACTATTATTCCATCAAATGAAGAACTGGTCAATCAGTATATGAATATCGACAGCGCAAAAACAAATTTTGACTGGATAAAAAAAAATACATTGATTTGGTTTTTGGATCTCGCCGAAGAAGAAGCGATTGACCGTGTCTCTTCGCAAACAGGGATCGAAAATGACGACATCAATAAATTTCGCCTATACAATCAGGATTCAATCCGTGACCTACTACATGAATCATACAATAAATTAAAAACTGCAGGACACACTTGGATAGATACTTTATTCAAGCCGTACTATGTGCTTGTTTCAATTTGCTGGATAGGGTTAATACTCTTTCCGTTTATAGAAATAGTTCTCGCAAGAAATCGTCGTAGGATAAATAACAATAATCCTAACGCCATTCATGATTTGTAATTTTTTATAACGTCTCCAAAAGCATTCTTGCTCTGAAGCTCAATGTGATATACAAATGAATGCTAAGAATAATTGGATAAATGAATAAAATGCAATTAGCAAGCACAATCATGGGATAACTTGGCTTTTTATAAAAAAGCCAAAATATAGGAACTATCATGAGCACTGGAATAACCCAATTATAGAATACATTAAGCAATACCCATCCTGAATGCACGTCCTGTAGATTAACCAAAAGGATTCGTCTAGGAATTTTAAAAATTGGTGAAACCTCCATATCTACAATGGAGAAATCTCCATTATGCGATTTTATTCTGGCAGCAACTTCCCAAGGAACATTTACAGACAATGCCCCATCATTACTCAATTTCATGTAGTAGAAACCATCAAAGGAAAAATCTACTCCGTATGCCCTAATGGTTTCCTCTTGAGGATCAATCATTTGATCAATCATTACAAACATACCGTACCCTACAAATAACAGTGTTAATCCTGCCATAAATACGTCAAGTAGTGGATTTTCTTTAAAAAACAAAAACCGCTTCATTATATTGTTTCGATACGCTTTAGCCTGATTTTTTTTTAACTCATTGGCTATCTTAGCATACAATGCACTGTTCTTTCTCCTTTCAAAATCTGTTGCATTCTCCGTTGAACTGATCTGTTCAGCAAAAGACTCAGGTTCATTGATAAGAAACTGGTATGCCGTGTCAATTTTAACAAATTCCTCTTGAGCTTTCAAAGAAGGATTCAAATCTGGATGATACAAAAATGCCTTTCTTCGATATGCTTTCTTAATTTCTTCTGGCGTTGCATCGTCAGAAAGGCCTAATATTTTGAGCGATTGTTTACGCATTAATTAATTGAGCCAGCGTTTTTATTCGTTGAATTTTGCCTGTTTCTGTGTAAACGAAATTTTTTATAAAATAAACTTGTTTTGGTTGCTCGTATTTGTCCAAACTATCAAAACTGATATTTTGCGGTTCTCCTTCAACTAAAAGAATAACTTTTTCTCCAAATTGACTGTCTGGTAATGAAGCAATGAAATAATTACTAGAAAACTCACTGCTTAATTTTTCTTCAATAGCCTCTGGGTACACTTTTAATCCACCCGTATTGATGACATAGTCAGCTCGACCTAACCAGCGAAAAGAGCTTTTATCCTGTAGTTCAACAATATCATTTGTCGACAAATTATTAATTTCTCTCTTTTTTGATTGTACAATCAAACATCCTCTATCATCTACCTTAAAAAGCACATCTCCAACTGCGCTATAAACATCACTATTACTATCTCCATTGAGTCTATTTAAAGCAACGTGTGTAGCCGTTTCAGTCATTCCAAACGTAGCATAGCAAGAAGTGTTAATTAACTGCAACCTGACCTTTAATGCTTGAAGCACAGGAGCCCCTCCTATTATTAATTGGGCTAGATGCTGGAAACGTTCTGGATGGTTATTCAATACACCGGTTACCTGCATCGGTGTCATTGCAGAGAAACTAATTTGTTGAGAACAGTCCAATAAAGGAGCAGCGCTCGGTTCTTCAAATATCAAGCTAGCTCCAGATACCAATGCTCGTACCAACATCATTTTTCCGGCAATGTATTGTACCGGTAAACACAAATGAAGCACCTCATTCGAACCGATTCCAAAAAATTGACATGTTGCTTCTGCACTTGAAACCATTGCTTTTTTAGATAGTCGAATAATCCTACTACGAGCAGTACTTCCAGAGGAACGAATGTCTATTGAATCACTGCTAGAATACCAATCTTGCAAGAATGAAAACAGGTCCTTTTCTATTCCATTAGCATTTTCCACTAATTGCAAATAATTAGAATGTGAATCGTATTTCTTATCCTTGATTATTATAGTTTGCTTACTCGTCAATTTGTTAATTACTTAAATAAAGTCAAATCCCACTGATCTTCTTTAGAATAGCACAATTGTCCATTAGATACAAAAAGTGGGGAATCGATATTATTGGAATATAGACTTCCTGTACCAAGACCTTGAGGCAGTAGATTGTCGAATTTATTAACCCAATGTGCGATTCCATTCAACCCAATATTTGATTCCAATGCACTCGTAACCCACCATGCGACATGCATACGATCTGCTATTTCAATCCAATCCTCAGCACCCTGAAAGCCACCATGCAAACTCGGTTTAAGAACAATATAATGCGGCTTAACCTCTTGCAAAATTTGTTGTTTCATTTTCTTATCAAAAGGACCTATTAAGTCTTCGTCAAGTGCAATATCAATGGGAGATTTTAAGCAAAGTTGTGCCATCTCTGAATACAATCCAGCTTTAATGGGCTGTTCAATTGAATGCAATTGATAATCCGACAATCTTTTGATTTTTTCCATTGCATCGGTAGTTGAAAAAGCACCGTTGGCATCTACCCTAATTTCTAAATCACTTAATCGAAATTCTTTTCTCATGAACTTCAATAGATTCAACTCGTCTGAGAAGTTTATAGCCCCAATTTTTAATTTTATACAAGTAAATCCTGCAGAAATACAAGCATTTATTTGCGCCTTCATCGACACTTTATCCCCCATCCAAATCAAACCATTAATGGGTACTGAACCGATCTCCCTGAATTGTGATTTAAATGTCTTACTGCCCTTGTCATTTAGGTCCCATAAAGCGAGCTGGAGGCCAAATGCTATTGCTGGCCATTTCAAGAAATTTAAATCAAAACGATTATTTGTTATTGGTAATAAATGAATGGATTCACACAGTTCTTGAAGTACCAACTCAAATTCAGGAACTGCATCGATACTCAAACCTTCTATTAAGGAACATTCACCAATTCCAACAAAATTAGGATTATCCGTATGCCATAATTTAATAAACCAACTGTCTTTTGTAACAAGGACACCTCTAGATGTCCCACTGGGATTTTTAAAATTTAGCGTATGTTTAAAATATCGAGCTTTTAACATCGTCTGTCCGTGGCAGCGTTAAACTCAAACTTGCTCACCAAAATTTAAAATTAACTTGTTCTTATTGCCTTCGGCTTTTCCATATTGGCCTAGAAATCAATTCTTTCATTACTTCATTAGATCCAGCATAAATTCTCTGGGCCCTGGCATCAGCATATGCTCTGGCAATATAGTACTCCCAAATATAGCCATAACCACCATGCAACTGAACGCACTCATCAATAACCCTACACTGTAGGTCAGTCATCGCATATTTGGCTTGAGACGCAGCAATATTGGATAGTGATCCTTCAACATGCAATTCTAAACACCTATCCATAAACACCCTACCCATCTGCACATCAGTTGAGAGTTCTGCAATTTTATGTCGAATGGTTTGCATATGCGAAATTGGTTTACCAAAAGCTTCACGTTCCTGAATATATCCAATCGTACTTTCTAATGCTCCTTCTGCTGCAGAAATACCACATTGAGCAACGATAATTCGCTCTTGAGGTAAATTTTCCATCATGTATTTAAACCCCTCACCTTCCTTGCCCAGTAAATTCATTTTAGGCACTTTTTCCTGGTCAAAAAAGAGTTCACATGTATCTTGTGCATGCATTCCCACTTTTTGAAATGGCTTTCCTTTAGAGAAGCCTTTCATCCCAGCGTCCATATAAAGTAAGCTTATTCCTCGAGATCTCGCCTTTGGATCTGTCTTAACAGCAACGACAAAACCTTCTGCAATAAAACCATTAGTAATAAAGGTTTTAGAACCGTTTACTAAATAGTATTCCCCTTTATCTTCTGCGGTTGTCTTTATTCCTTGAAGATCACTTCCAGCGCCAGGTTCAGACATTGCTATTGCTCCAACAACCTCTCCTGAAGCCATTTTTGGAAGCCACTTCTTTTTGATATTTTCCTGCGCATATTCAATGACATAAGGAACTACAATATCACTGTGGACAGGGACACCAATTCCTGGCCCCGAGCATCCTGCCCGATTCAATAATTCACTAATAATGGCATTGAATCTAAAATCTGTTATTCCCATACCGCCATATGCCTCAGGTATTTGCGGTGCAAGAAAACCGTTATTACCCATAGATAACCAAAACTCTTTCGACACCATTTTATCCTTTTCCCATTGTTCATGATTAGGCAAAACTTCGGACAAGACAAAATCTTCAATTGCCTGTCTAAATAAGTCATGATCTTCGGAGAAAATGGTTCTAGGTATATCGTTTATTGATTTTAAGAGGTCTCCTTTTAATACGTCCATCTAGCGTTATTAATAAAGGCACAAAAATAACGATTGGAATTGAAATTGCCCAACCGAATCCTAATGACTTCTCGAGATTTTTCAATAATTTACATATTAATTGCTATATTTCAATTGAAAACGAACTTTAAAACAACTGATATGAAAAGACCTTTACTTTTACTACTAGCACTTGGATGTCTTCAGACGTACAATGCACAAGTCATTTTTGATGTGCAAGCGCCTGCCTCAATTGCAGGAAATATAGATTTCACGAACAATGGTGATGGTTCTAATTGGGGACTTGCCAATTTACTAGATACAGCAGATGCTATAATAGACACTTTAGTGCTTGCTGAAGATGGTACGCCAGGAATTAATCCTCAAGGAATTGATAGCACATATGAATGTTGCGGCGACTCTATTATTAATGACATCAGCGGCAAAATTGCTGTCATTTATAGAAATACATGTGCATTCGGAACGAAAGCCCTTAACGCTCAAGATGCAGGTGCGGTTGGTGTAGTCATTATCAACAGAGAACCAGGTCTAGTCAATATGGATGGTACTGCAGGAATCGGAACATTAGTAAATATTCCTGTCACTTTTATTGATGCAGCTTCCGGTGCAGCAATTCGAGCGGCAATAGATAACGGTGATGATGTAGTCGCGTTTATTGGAAATAAAACCAGTTTCTATGGCGATGACATAGGTCTTTCTGATGGCGATGTGCTGCGTTCCGAGTTTGCATCAACCCCAAGACACGTTGCGCAATCAGATGCAGATTTTTCTGTAGACATGGGAGCTCGATGCTATAACTACGGTTCGAATGATCAAACCGATATTGTTTTGACAGCTACTATTCAATTTGATGGTGCGACCATTTATACTGAATCTTCTGCCCCGACAGCGGTTAATTCGGGGGATACCGCATTTATTCCGTTGCCGACCTTTTCACAACCTACCTATGGAGTTGGCTATTATTCAGTAAGTTATATACTGACCATGGGGGTGACCGATGAGTACATTGCAGATAACATCGTAAATGCAGATTTTCAAATATCAGATAACTTACTTTCATTAGGTCAGCTTGATACGAATATGGTACCTGAATCAGGTGTGTATTATAGAGCTACCAACACGGGTACAAATATTGATTTTACTTCTTGTGTAATTTACCGAGATTCATCCGCAAGCAGGATGAATGCAGAAGGCATGTGGTTTGCTGCTTCTGGAGGTTTAGGAGATTCATTAACTGGAACCTATGTTCAATTATTTGTTTACGAGTGGACCGATGTATTTACCGACCTCAATGATCCAGCCTATAACAATGCGAGCTTACTTTTAAATCAAGTGGCTTCAGGTGAATACGATTATTTATCTGACTTACAAAATGAATTTGTATATGCTCCTATTACGTCAACTTTAGGAGGACCGCTTAATTTATCAGACAATTCAAGGTATTTGTTCTGTGTTGCTATCAATACAGAAAACGTTTATATATCTCATGATACAGATGCAGATTATACATTAAACAGAGATTATTATCTGCAACCATTAAGCGCTGTACAAGCCGATTTAGGTTGGAATGCTAATGGGTTTGGTGCTACACCACAACCGTCAACAGCAATTAAATTTAGTGGAGTGACAGCTATAGAAGAATCTTACAGACCTGAATTCGTTGCTTATCCAAATCCTGCTGGAAACACGGTTACCTTCCGATTAGGAAACAATGTCAATTTAACAAGTATTAGTGTTTTAGACATTACAGGTAATTTAGTTAAAAGTCGAGCCATTAATAACAATGGTGCGGGCAGTATTGCATTAGATGTTTCTAATCTAGCCAATGGTCAGTACATTTTCGCTTTAACAGAAAAAGACGGAAGAACTTCCAATATAAAAGTAACTATTGCGAGATAAATTTATTTTTTCATTTGAAAAGGTGCATTCAATGGGTGCACCTTTTTTATTTATAATAAAATATTTCTCTTATTGAATAGTGAATCGAAGGCCCATATACACCATTCTGCCAAAAATTGGTGCCCAAACCATAGAAGCGTCAAAATCTGAAGAGAATGGCTCACTTGAAGCCAAAATAGGATTTGTCTGTTTATAATTCAATAAATTCTCTCCTCCAACATATATTTCCCACTGCGGATTGAATATTTTTGAAACTTGGCCATTCAATACAAAAAAGGGGGCGGTGTAATCTGGGAGCCTGTATTCAATAGATTTATCCTTTGTAGAGGCTATTCGTTGCTCTCCTGTCCATTGCATGGTCGCATCAAATTTCCAACTCCCTTCTTTTTCGGATTCTTTTGTAGCATATTCCAAATTAATAAAGCCCCGGTGCTTTGGTACAAATGGTCGCTCTAATAGGCCCGAAATATAATCCGTTCGAACATCCAAATATCGGTATGCTAAACGAATCGAAGTTCTTTTCATTAATTCATAATTCAATTCAGTCTGAATACTACTGGAAAAGGATTGTCCATTTAAATTATAGAAACGAACCATTCTAGCGTCTTCTAAGTCAATTACTACTTGATTTTCAAATCGTGTATGATAGAGGTCAACCGTCCATGAGCCTTCCCTTTCGGCTATTCCAACTAAAAACTTTTTGGTAAAATTAAGTCCAAAGTTCCATGCAATTTCGGGTTGTAGTCCATAGCCAGCTGCATCCGTATCACCTTCAATAACCCATTGCCTTGAACTAGCGAAATATCCAATATTCTCAGCAAATATATTAGGTGTCCTTTGCCCTTTACCAGCGGATAATTTAACAGCAGAAAGTTCGCCTAATTTATACCTTAAATGAAGTCGAGGAGAATAGAAAAATCCATATAAATTGTGTAAATCTCCCCGTATTCCTGCGACCAAAGTGAAATCGTCATTAGGTGCTAAATTGTATTCGAAATAAGCGCCAGGAACCATCTCTAATCTAGCGTATCTGTCAAAACGATGAATTTCTTGGTACTCGTCATATAGGAAACTTAAACCGGTTCTGAATGTTTGCTTTTCGCTCTCCCCAATTTCGTCTTGATAGATTAAATTGGCAACACCCGAAAGTTGTTCTCCTAAATAGTTAACCCGATCAAATAGGTTATTCATTTTTTGGTACGAACCAGACAATTGAATGGCAATACTTTTATAATCTTCATCTGGATACAAATAACCAATTTTAGCGAAACCTTGTGCTCTTCTAGTTTCCAACTCAACTCCATAAATACTGCCAATTGCGTTAGCCCCTTTATTGTAATCCATCTGACCAGCTACTGTATTATATGCCAAAACACCTGCACCAAGCTCCACATGTAAATTGTCTCCAACAAAATTCCATTGATTGTGCACATTAAAATTAGAAGACAACGGATTATCCATAAATCCATCATTGTTATTGTCCCATTTCACTTGATTCTGTTTACCGTGAACGAGCAATGTAGACTCCCAACGATTGCCGATTGACTGATCCGCAATTACATTAATTTCCGCCCTTCCCGACTGA
>Ga0115568_10003399_pt1 | contig 10841 bp, 8 predicted proteins | sample COGITO_mtgs_1204_FD_87296 | JGI IMG/M metagenome (GOLD analysis project Ga0115568, IMG submission 87296) | Pelagic marine microbial communities from North Sea - COGITO_mtgs_120426 | ecosystem: Environmental > Aquatic > Marine > Epipelagic | place: Germany:Helgoland, sampling site Kabeltonne...
ACGACAGATCTCCACCCGTCTGCTTGTTGCCATTCGTTGATGAGCGCGTCCGGAGACGTCGATAACGGCATTAAACCGTCATAAAACGCTGGCTTCGGTCCACCTTTCAGAACCATCAACGACGAGATCAGCATTTCTGCGAAGCCGAAGATAGTCCCTCCGCCGTGCGCTTCCTTAAACGCCTCTCCCGTTCTCCAAGCGTCAAAGTTCTCCTTGTTGCTCCATATGGTTAGCGACACGTAGTCGCTCTCTTCCTCATCTCCTCTTCCTTCGCTCACTCGTCTCATCAAGGTGAAGAATCGGAAACCATCGAGTTTCGAGAGTCGACTTTTTCTCTCCGCCCATCTCTTCTCGAATTGCGGACCTTTGCCTTTCTGTAACTTAAATCTGTTCGATGCGACATATCTCTCCGCTTTCACCGAGTCCTTAGACAACACCGCGGTGCCGACTTCTTTCATCATGTCTGCGTTGGCCTGCACGGTGAACGAGGAGTTTTTCCCGAGGACACGTTTCTTGTTGTTATTAGATGATGACCCGCGACCGACGAGCGACGACGACGGGGCAAAGAACGACGACGAGGCAGACGCGAGTGAGGCAGACATATTTGCGATGACGTTTCGATTTTGACGATTTCCGGACAGACAGAAGCAACTTCTTCAACTTCCAAAATATTTTTCAATCGTCTTGAGAAAAGACAGACAGAGGAAAGAGGAAAGAGAGAAAATTTTTGAGGAAACAAAAGTATGGGCATACATAGTTTTGCCGTGTTACGTGAAAAAAAGCACAAACAAAGGCCATCCACGCGGAACGAAGGGAGCGCGATGTTCTGCGCACGCGTGTTCACGTGAAAAAGTTGATTTATATGTTTCCTACTAGGTACACGAACACCTCTCGGCTCGAGGCGGCTCAGCGAGAGAGTGAGAGAGAGCGAAAACTCGCTCTGGTCAAACTCATCTCTCGCTGAACCGCGTCTCGCGTTGAGACGTCCATATTTATATATTATTAACAAAATATGCTACTAAAGTCTCTCTACTATAACCCCAATCATTAAGCAGACGCTTTCTTCGTCGCTTCAGTACCTTCTCTGAATCCATTCTTGAATCGTCTCGGCAAGGATTTAATGTATCGCATTCTCCCAGTACCAGTGGTGGATCTTCCCTTAGCCTTCACCGACCAGTTGTACCCACGAGTCTTCGCGGCTGGGTAGCCGCACGACGAGCACGTCGACTTTTGGATGTGATACGATCTGCGCCCACATCTGTTTCATCGCGAGAGAAGGAGGAGAATGAACGTCAGTAACAAACCAAAACAAACAAAAGAGACAGAGGGAGATTTATATATGACCCGACGGTGAAAACCACAGACAGATTTTGGGCTTTCGGGGGCGATGATTTGCGTGCGCGCGAATCCAACTCTCCCGCGCACACGCGCACGCGCGAAGATGAAACACAAAGTCGCGAAATATACGCGCGTAAACACTATTCCATCGCGCAAATATTCACTCTTTTGTCTTCCTTAACCTTCGCGCGCGCATCCTGAGCGCGCGACAAAATCACAAAAAGCCCTCCACGCATCTCCGTCGGACGCCTTAAAAAGAGGCGGAGAAGGAGGAAAAAAAGAGCATCATCCGGATTCCTTTCCGAAAGAGACTCTCGCGGGAGTACCCGATCGATGACGACGATATCTAACGCGTACCTTCTGCACAAAGTGTGGGATTTGTTCTTTCGTTTACCGAAAGACCCGGTGCCTTTTCCTTTCTTACCCATGTTTTATATGTACGAGTACGCGCAAATTCTAAAGTGAAGACGAAGGAGAAAGGAGACTCTCAAAAAACAAGAAATTTTTTCATTTTTTCGTTCTCATCACATCAAAACTGGTCTTGGGTGTCTTCCTCTTTTGCTAATAAGCTACTCCTGCGCTCATCATCAACGTCAAAACTACTACTGAACACGAACACGCGCGACACACATAATACACGCACTAAAGGATGGGAAAAAGGAGAAGAGTCGGCGTGGAAGGCGGCGGCACGACTTTTGTCGTCGCGCTCTCCGAAGACGGAGACGATTGGTCGCACGTCGAGGAAAGATTCGAGATACCAACGACTTCCGCGGAGGAGACGTTGCAGAAAGTGAAGGAGATATTAGACCAATTGTACCCGTTCGATGCGCTTGGGATATCTTGTTTTGGACCGCTCGAGTTGAACGAGACGAAAGAGAAGTACGGATACATCACGACGACGCCCAAGTTACAATGGAAAGATACAAATATTTTAGGAATTTTAGCCGGGAAAGATACCAAATGGGCGGACGTGCCGATTGGTTTCGATACGGACGTCAACGCGCCGGCGATGGCTGAGTTTGCGTATCATAATAATACTAATAAGAATAACGAAAAGAAAGAAGAAGAAGAAGAGAAAATAGAATCGTGCGCGTACATCACCGTAGGCACCGGTATCGGTGTAGGTTTGGTTATAAACAGTAAGCCCGTCCACGGCTTACTCCACCCGGAAGCCGGTCATATTTCCAACACGCCAGATAAGTGGCAATTCCCACCACCAACGAACACAGAAAAGAGTAAAGTCGATGACAATGAAAATATAGTTTATGATCATTTCGAAGGCACGTGTCCGTTCCACGGCTCTGCGTGCGTCGAAGGCATGGCGAGTTCAGTCGCGCTGGCGAAACGAGCGAACTGCACGCTCGAGGAGTTGAAGCTACTTTCGGACGACGATATCATTTGGGAAAAGTGTGCGCACCATCTCGGAGGGTTATGCGCCACGTTATTGTTAGTAGCTAGTCCGGAAAAAATTGTGTTATCAGGCGGAGTCATGCGAAGAACCGTTTTGTTCCCGAAAATTCGCGAAAAAGTCTACGAACTTCTCGGCGGGTACATCGGCGTCGACCGCGTGCAATCGAAAAAAGGTTTAGAAAAATTAATCGGTCCCTCGCGCTGGGGCGATACTGCCGGTATTATCGGTAGTTTATACTTGGCTGAAATGGCCTATTTGCAAAGATGACATTGAATTGTGTGTAACGTTTAAGGGACGTACGCTGAATAATAAATACGTGAACAGTCGTATTTTCCAAATACACACACAGTGTAAAGTTTTTCTCCTTTTCTCTCTCCCTCTCGGCTGCAGCCAAAAACGAACACGTGTTCAGATATCTTTTTTTTCTCCTTAAAGTGAAACTCTTTTGTCACTCACTCTTGCACTCGGTCTCCTCCACATCTCACTCACTCGCTCGAGTTCACGCCTGTGAATAAGAAAGTTTTGTGCTCAGAAATGGCATTTACTCCTTCTGTCCTTCAACAGTCTTCATCTTCGACGACGACGACGACGACGAGAGCAGCGATTTGTGCATCATCATCTTCATCGAAAAAGTCTTCCAACCTTGCCGTGAGAAGAACATCAAGAGGAAGAAAAGTAACAGCAACCGTGATGGCATCCTCATCGAATAAAGTTGAACCGGCTATTATTATCGGCGGCGGCCGCGTTGGACAGGCGTTGTTCGATATGGGCGTTGAAGGGGACGTAATCGTCAAAAGAGACGACGAGTTTCCTTCCTCGCCCAGTTCTGGCCCAATTTTCGTGTGCACAAGGAACGATGTTTTAGAGACTGTCATCGAGAAAACGCCCGCTAATCGACGCGAGGATTTGATCTTCATGCAAAACGGATACTTAGATTCATTCTTACAGTCGAAAGGGTTGGAAAAGAACACGCAAGCGCTTATTTATTTCGCAGTCGCCAAGTTCGGAGAGAAACCGACGGATGGCGTGACGAGCGTCAATCCGGAGGGATTAACTGCCGTTACTGGTAAGTGGAGCGACCAGGTCGCCGCGAGATTTCACAACGGTGATTTATCGTGTCACGTGAAAGATGCAGCGAAATATCGAGCTTCGATGCTTGAAAAGTTAATCTGGATTTCTGCGTTCATGTTAGTCGGTGCCCAACATCCCGGCGCTACCGTCGGCGACGTGGCTACCACGCACAAGAGCGAAGTCGAAGGACTCATCAAGGAACTCGTCCAAGGTGTGGCGGATATTAACGACGTCACGTTCGAAGCGGGAACTTTGGAGCGATTATTAGCGTACGCGGACTCTGTTGCGCACTTCCCAACCGCGGTGAAAGAGTTTGAGTGGAGAAACGGCTTCTTCTACAATTTGTCCACGCAGACGATGCAACAGAGCAAAGACGACCCGTTCCCGAAGCACACGGCGATGTTGAAGGCTATCAATGCAATTTAATTTCTTAAGATATATACCCATGTACTCGAACTGAAAATTTCTGTGTATTCGTTTTGTAGAAGAATGGCAAAACTGCCCGCATTTTTTCTCTTTCTTTTTCCATCTTAGTTAAGCCCTGAATTTCCACGTAAAAGTGTTGCAAAGACTCGAGTTTAAAGGAGACTCGCGAAACTCGTGTTTTTGTACCTCAGAAGTTGAGTAGTCTCATCGATAATAACACCCTTCATTCATCATGGGAGAAGATGCGACCATGGGCGAAGCGAAACCCGAAAGAACGTCTGGCGTCTCGCTCGATATCGTCAAGGTGAGTCTCTCTCGTGTTCTGCTGTTTTCTTTTGTTTTGTCCTCTTTCTCCCATTTTTTCTCGATCTGTTTTCTCTTTCTCCCCTCCCTCCCCCTCGAATGATGATGGTGATGCAGAAGATGAAACTGACGATACTTTTTACCATCATCCCACTCTACCACTCTTCTTAAACCTTAGATTTTGAAAGTCTCTCATCGCGAGCAAGGATTACGACACGGGGACTATCGACGGTATCGTCAGTATTGCGCGCGCAGACTTCGGAGGCTGTACAAAACTTCCCAAAATTTCTGCCACAAGAAGGACTTGCCGCCAGGCGGAGGGAACGAAAAACAAAGACACAAGTTCGAGAAGAAACCAATGAGAGGAGATGACGGTGCTTTTATGATTCAAGATCCATCCCGAGATCTGCTGATACCGTTAGTGCAAAGTGAACGGTGCTGGGCATTAGCGAACGAGTTAAAGGACGACAACTTGATGGGCGGACCGATGAACGCCGTGAAGAGAGCGCACGCAAAGAAACGCTTAAAGAAAGCATGCGGACATGCCAAAGAGTTTAAAGATGCGTGTGCACACTATGGAGATGCAAAGTTAAAGTTAGAAAGCGAAGCGTATTGCTCGTACATGCTCGGCGTGGCGGATCTCAACGATACGATGAAGGAAAATTGTGGCGCGGTTGCGGTGAGGGAGTTAACGCGAGCCAAGAAGATTTACGAGTTGCTCGGCAAAGTAGGACCGACGGAGCACAAGATGAACTGCGAAGGACGTGCGAGAGAAGTGGCGCTGATGGTATCTACGGGAATGAGACAGGCAAAGGATGTTATTGATGTGAAGAAGGAAGTAGCTGAGGTGGAGAGAGAGGTGGAGAACTCGACGAACATAAGGGAAGCGACGGAATTTTTGAAACTGAGCGATCCTCTTCTGACTGGAGGTGACACCGCGTTAGCTACTCACATACAGTGGAGAGGTAAACAATTCAAAGTATACGGTGAATATGGCATGCGAACGTACGGAGCTGTTCATAAAATACTCAATCGATTGAAGAACGAAGCGAGCACACTTTCTGTGGACAAAACGTTGACGTTGTACAAGAAACTTTTCGTGCACATTGAAGAGACGAAAAAGCACTTATCTAAAGCTTGTCGTGACGCGGAAAGTATGTCATTTGGCTCTGAATACGACGAAGAAGATTTGGCGCAACTTCGCTTATCGACCCAAGCCTTAGACGTGTTAGTATTGGAGAAGGAAATTGCAAGAGACCTATTTTTAGCGGAGCAATTAGGCGCGAAACTATTCGATAAATCGGCCACGATGAAGCACAAATCAGATCGAAATCTGAAATTCGAGCACTTGGTTCGCGTGTATGATGCTTTAATCGCGAGTAATTACATCTTAGCGGACGCTGCTATGGAAATCATTCGAGGCGCGGATGCAGACGCAGTCATCGAAAAGCTCGAATCCGATATCGACGACGATATTGAAAAGTACAAGAAATCGAGAGAAGAAGCGTTGCAGGGGGCATTGACGGAGCCGAACGATCCAATCGCATCAAAGGTGAAAACAATGAAGGTATCTTCAACGGGAGGAATGCCGAGAGTTGTTTTGGAAGGGAAAAATATCGCGGAATTCGTTTACAACCGAGGTGAACCTTCTGTTCAGTTTGAACAAGCACGGGCCCAGCATGCTAAAGCGACGGGAATTCCAACTCCCGTATCACCAATTCCTTCACCAAGAGCGAAAGCGAAAAAGAATCAAAATGAATCGGACTCGGAAGGATTCCATTCTGCGGACGAAGAAGAGTCGGATTACGAATCGTCTGAATATTCCGGAAGTAGCGATTATGAGAGTAGCGATTATGAAGACGCCGGTCCTGGATATATATCTTCCGCGGCTGGTGCGTTGGGTAAATTATTTTCTCGAGGATAGATGCTTGAGTTATTAGAGCATTGCTGCTATTTCTTTTAATGTATCATTGCATATACTTTGCGAGTCTTTCTGTTTTCTACAAAATATTTTATAACGTCACCGTGAACGAAACGTACGGATAGCAATCGTCTCCGCCTCGCTCTCCACCTAATCCGTCACCACCACCTCCACCGCTCCCGCCGCCACTCTCGGTAGCTGACCAGTGCGAACTCGACCCGTTCCCGAACGCCGCGTTCATTACACTTCTGAGCTTTTTCTCTAGTCGTTCTTTCGGTCGCATAATCACCGCTTGAAACGCCGGCGGTAAACCGTATCTCAAAATACTCTCCACGAACAAACGAACAACGACGACGTGTATCCACGAGGAAACAACTTCCCCGTACGAAGTTTGACACCACTCGTACAATTCGTTTCTTCGTGTCTCGACTTCCTCTTCTAAACTTTGCTTCTCTTCTTTATTCTCCGTAATTTTGTCCTTGTCGTAGCTATACTCTCGCACTTGGAACGCCCCATTCTTTTCTCTCACGGCATTCTTAAATGAATCGACCGTTCTTCTAAACAAGGTCACCGTAAATAAGGAGTAATCGTTCTCTTCCTTCAACATCTTGGAAGATCGAGGGACAACAAACTGCGCCAAAGTTTCGTATGAATCCAGCCAGTCTTGCGCCGAAAACTTTGGTATCGTGACCAACAAAGTCGTCAAATTTTCCGTTTCAACCATGTCCTCTTCTCTCACGACGTCGCCTAAATCTCTCGTCGCTAACGAGCCTTGCGTTTTCCTCGCAATCGTTGACAACGAATTCTTCGCCATCACGTACTCGCTCAACTTCATCTTCAACTCGTCGTCAATTTTCATGACGTGCTCGGTTATCTTCTCCACGGTTTCTCTCAGTTGTCGCTTTGCTGGATTTTTAGCCTCGTCCCATTTAAAGTCCGTGAGATACTCCTCGGTTGGAACGCCATCTACGGTTAAAATTGTCTGCGCGGTGAACGCTTCGTTGTTGTTGTTGCTATTGTTATTATTTTCCATGTTGTCTCTTCTTCGCTGTTGTTGAGATTCTTTGGCAAAGTGTTCGCCAATCTCTTGAATCTGACGCTTGATTTTCTGCGTCACGTTTTCTATCTGCCCGTTGATCTTTTGTAAATCATCCGACAACGCCAACAGCGAATCTAACGTTCCTATTTTCAGCTCCGGGACGAACAGTTTCCGATTCTCTCTCGCGCAGAGTTCTCCGTTTTCCTTTCCTCTCGTTTTCGCTTCTAAAAGTTGAAACGCGATGTCTTTCCTCTCCTGTATCGTTTGGCCGTTTATCGAGTGGTTTCTTTCCGTCAGAGGTAAGGAGACGATCCAGTACGCCGTCGTCGTAAATGTCGAGGACGACGATTCCATTTGTCTTCTTCTTCTTCTTTTTGTGTTCGCTCTCTTGCGTGCTGTCGATGATTTTTATTTATTTATGAAGACGAGAGATGATAAAGTATGATGAGAAGAGATGACTCTTCAAGTGTGACTTGTAAAAAAGAAAGAAAAACTCATGATGATCAAAAAAAGCACAAACTTCACTCGTCAGAAGAGCTCTTTTCTCTCGTCACTCAGTTTCTCTCGCCGCTACTAAAGAGAGTCTCACGAGAAGAAGAAGAACATGAAATGTTGAAATGCTGAACAGACTGAAAGCAATCGTGGCAAAGCCACCGACGTCGAACAAGAAGTTCCATCGGAACACGGAAGACGTTCTGAAATCTCTGGGACGAAAACAAAAAGTCGAGGAGGAGAACGCGTTCTCTTTCCAACGGCATTTTGTTTCCTCCGAAGAAGAAGAAGAAGAAGAAGAGGAAGAAGGAGGAGAAGGAAACAAAACGAAAGCGACGAAAAGAAGCAGAAGAAAAATTGTTTTACAAAACGGGGACGTGTACGAGGGAAAGTGGAACGAGACGAGCAATGTGCCGGTTGCAGATGAGACGAGCACGTACACTTGGAAGAACGGAGACGCGTTTATGGGGAACTGTACGCAAATACTCCAAGGCAAAAAGAGACCGGACTCTGGAATAATCACGTATAAAAAGGACGGGACGATTTATGAATACTATCGGAAAGGGTACGGGAAGTTAGTCAGAGCCGATGGGAGCAGCTACATTGGCAACTTTAACGAGCGAGGAGAGTTTTCGGGATTCGGTAAGTTTACGTCGGCGCCTCAAAAGACAACGAAAGATGCTTCTGCTTCTGCTTCGCGTGAAGCGTGCGCGCAGCACGAAGGCCTCTACCGCGAAGGAAAACCAAACGGGCCGGGTCAATTTCGGTTTGCGAACGGTGACATGTACCAAGGCGAATTTGTTGATGGATTTTTTCACGGTTGGGGAACGATTGTTTTCAACGAAATGGGAGACAGATACGACGGTGAATTTTCTCGAGGAGCGTTCAATGAGAACGGCGTGTACACCTGGAAAAACGGAAATTGTTACGTCGGAAAATGGAAGAACAATAAAATGCACGGGCCTGGTGCCTTCTCAGATGGCGAAGAAGTTTTTATTTTGTGCGAATATAACAACGGTAAACGAATCAGAGAGGAAAAGAAAGGGGAGTTACCGGAAGCGCTCAAGCAGCACAGAAAACGAATGCAAGACTCGTTGAAACAACACAACGCTCAGTCGATAAAGTTACAATCGAGTTCATCGATGAAGATTTCAAAGATGTACAAAGAGTTTGGTGAAGCAAATCTCTTCAAAAAAATGTTCTCTTCGAGGTCACAATCGGTGCGAAGAGTGAAAGCCGGAGGACAGACTATTTTCAAAGGTCACCGCAGTTACGAATTAATGACGCAGCTGCAATTAGGGGTCGTCTGGTCAATTTCATACAAGAATAAAACAACAGCAGCAGTGTTAACTGCGGATGATAACAGGAATAGCATGGACGAAAACGATACCGCTAACGAGGATTACAAACCTCTCACGGTGACAGATTTTGATACGTATCTCAAAGTTCGATTTCCTCGAATTGGTTCTGAAATCACACCACCGCACTCCTCGTCGGATTTTAAATGGAAACTGTATTCCCCAGAGGTGTTTAAAAGGTTGCGAAGAGACTGGGGCGTCGATGAATCCGAGTTTATGCTCTCCATCTGCGGCGAACAAGCGTTGAAAGAGATGAATTCTGCCGGTAAGTCTGGCTCAATTTTCTTTGCCTCAACCGACGAGCGTTACATCATTAAAACTATGCGGAAAGTCGAGATGAAGGCTTTGTTGAAAATGTTGCCAAAGTATTACAGACACATGCAAGAAAACGAAGACTCTTTGTTGACAAAGTTCTTTGGCGTCTTCTCGGTGAAACCGAGTCAAGGGAAGAAGGTTCGATTTATTGTCATGGCGAACTTGTTTTGCGATTCTCTGGAAATTCACGACACGTATGATTTGAAAGGCTCCACTTTAGGGAGGTTCACATCTATAGAAAAGAGAATGAAAGCAAATTCGTTGGAATCGACGACGGAGTCTGGAGTTATCTTGAAAGACTTGGATTTAGGATTCAAATTTAGGCTGGAGAAATCGAAGAGAGACTTGTTCATTCGCCAAGTTTCGCTCGATCTGAAGCTATTAGAAGAACTGAACATTATGGATTATTCCTTGTTAGTCGGTGTGCATTACACGAATACTAAAGACCGAAAGTCGAAAACTGGATCTATGCTTTCAGATTCTCAGTTATCGAGTGCAGGAGTAGACACTGAAATGCCAGGAAACCACTCGCATACAGAGACCGATGGTGATTACGATGACGACGTTTCCACCCTTGTGAAAAATAGAAATAACGAAAGGACGAGTTTTGAGAGTAGCGATATGTATGACATCGATGACGACGATGAGGACGCCGAGAATGGGGACGAATCCAATCCGAATAGAAAAAAAAGTGAATACGCTTGGGCGCTAAACATATACAAACAGCTGTCGAAAAATTTTGGCGCTTTCGAAACGGTCGCAGCGACGTCCACGAAACCTTTAGTTTTCAAATACATCAACCATGGAGGCAGGAGAAACGAAGAGAAAAGACCGTGGAAAGGAGCAGACGAACAAATAGCCCAAGTCGTAGGGGATCGCGTGACGCAGTTTTCCTCAAACAGTTTGCCGAAACAGCTCGCCGCGGTGTGTGTTCCCGGTCGGTCGTTTAAATCACTTTCGGAGAAAGATATGAAAGTGTTGCACGAAGAACCGAGTGTACGAGATGCGATTTTGAACCTGGGCATCATAGATATTTTGCAAGTGTATTCGGCGCCCAAAAAATTAGAGAGAGGCTTTAAAGGTGCAGTATATAAAGCGACTAGCATTAGTGTTGCGGCACCAAAAGCGTACGCGAAGAGGTTCAAGGATTTTATGCGTAACATATTC
>Ga0115568_10003413_pt1 | contig 10822 bp, 4 predicted proteins | sample COGITO_mtgs_1204_FD_87296 | JGI IMG/M metagenome (GOLD analysis project Ga0115568, IMG submission 87296) | Pelagic marine microbial communities from North Sea - COGITO_mtgs_120426 | ecosystem: Environmental > Aquatic > Marine > Epipelagic | place: Germany:Helgoland, sampling site Kabeltonne...
GGCTTGGCAATCCCTGGTTTGATGCCTTGAGGCTTGGCAATCCCTGGTTTGACCGCTTGAGGCTTGGCAGTAGCTGGTGTGACAGCTTGAGGCTTGGCTGCTGCTGGTGTGACAGCTTGAGGCTTGGCTGCTGCTGGTGTGACCGCTTGAGGCTTGGTTGCTGCTGGTGTGGCAGCTTGAGGCTTGGGTGCTGCTGGTTTGACCGCTTGAGGCTTGGCAGTAGCTGGTGTGGCAGCTTGAGGCTTGGCAGTTGCTGGTGTGGCAGCTTGAGGCTTGGCAGTTGCTGGTGTGGCAGCTTGAGGGTTCGCTGCAGCTGGGCTTGTGGTTTGGGCCTTGCGGGCGACACGAATGGCTCCCGTGGGGCCGCTTGCTGGAACCTTGCGGGGGACACGAATGGCTGCCGAGGGATCGCTTGTATGAGGAGCTTTTGCGCCCTCATTTTGAGCGGTTTCTGAGGTAGGTGCCGGTTTGGCTGATTTGACTGGGGCCGCTTTTGAAGTTTCCGGCGGCCTCTTAGACGATGGCAACGGGGCTTGAGGGACTAGGGAAGCTTGCTTTGGCTCTGCGGCATTTGGGGTTTTATCGCTAGCTGGATTAGGACTTTTTTGGGGGTCTTTGCTCATAAGGGTCTTAAACTAGATGGGTTGCGGGTGCTGTCAAGCGACCCATTGGTGGGGGGTATCTTTGTCGATGATTTCAGCGAGCCGTTGTAGTTCGACGCTTTGCTTGGGGGATACATTTATGCTTATTGTCGAGGCCGAGGCCTATTAAATGAGCGAGGGCTAGCGGGGGTGCATTTTGTGAGTCGATGAGATTTTAAACAAAGGTACTGTTGAAGCTAAATTCGGTATTCGTGCCACGTTCACATCTAATATCCGTAAACGCGCGATTCTGTTGGATGCGAATTTCACCTAAACGAGTAAGCTCCAGAACGGCAAGGAAAGTCGCCACGATTGTATTGATGGTCGTAGTTGAATTGAACAGCTCGGAGAACCAGAAGTAGGACTTATCTTTGAATAGTAGCAAAATGAACTCCATGCGGCCGGCAACCGTTATTTGTTCGGCATTGATTTCGCCGGTGGTGATGCGCTCGGCGAGACGGCGGAGTACTTGATTGAAGGTGTTCCACAGGTCGACGCGCTCGATGGGCTCAAGGGGGCGTTCGATTGCATGCCGAGCGGTCTCGGGGCCGATGCGCGCGATGAGTTCGTTGCTGTTGAGAATGAGTGCCTCTATTTCTGAAGAAGCTTCCTTGAATTTTTTGTATTCCAACAGTTGCTGTACGAGCTCCCAGCGTGGGTCGATGTCCTCGTCTTCGATGTCTTGATTGGTTCCCTGATCCTTCGGGGGGAGCAGCATGCGGCTTTTGATGTACATTAGTGTCGCAGCCATGACAAAAAACTCACCTGCAATTTCAAGGTCGAGGTTTTCCATTGAATCGAGGATCTCGATATACTGCTGCGTAACGTATGCAATCGGAATATCGTAGATGTCGACTTCGTTGCGTCGAATTAGGAAGAGCAGCAAGTCCAACGGCCCTTCGAAGGCCGGGAGTTGGATGGCAAAGTCTTTGGTTGGAGCGAGTACTTCTTGCATCGGCAGCGATGTTAGTAATCGGAGAGGCTCAAGCGCACGTTGAACTCAACATCACTTTCGCGACTGGCATCCTGACGGAATGTCAGCGCATAGATGAGTTCCCACGTGTTACCGATACGGGTATGGATGCCGATTTCGGTTTCGGTGAATTGTCCCGTTTCTGCATCGTAGCGCAAATCGGTCAAAAAGGAGTAGCGCTCGTTGACGCGGTAGATGAAGTCGAGACGATATTGGTCGATTCGATCATTCAACAAATTGCTGGATAGGCCGATCTCCCAGATTTCACCGCTCTTTATCGTGGTGCGTGTGCGCACTTCTTCCATTGTCATGCTCTCAGTCTTGAATCGGCTGGCGAGGTCGAATTTGAGCCAGGGAGTAGGGGTGAGGACTAGTTCGACCCACGAGGCGTGGAAGGTGTCTTGTTTCTCACTGTCGTACCGAGTGCCCCGTTCAAACAGAATATCTTGGTAGAAGTTTAGGGCGGCCAATGTGCGTGAACCGTAGCCTTGCGCGCGTGTCTGAAAAAGGTTTTCGACACCGAGTCGGGCCAAGTGTGTTTCCTCAATTGAGTCAGTGTTGCGCAAGTCGCTAAGGTCCAGTAAAGGACGGCTCAGGTCAAAGGCGGTGCGGTCGATTTGAGCGATTTCTTTAAGGGCATCGGGGTCTGAGAAATAGCGGTAGCGCAGCAACGGTCGAGCCAGGTGACGCAGTCCGTCGATGCCCCACGTGCTGTTTTGGGTTGTATAAGTAGCATAGCCGCGTGCTTCCAAGTCGAAGCCGAGTTCGTAGATCTCGCGGGTAAACTGGTCGTCCATAAGCGCCGCTGGAGTTGTTGAGAATGAGCCCAATGCAGTTGGATCGATCTCCTGATTTTCGTAATGCGTCACGCGGGCGCCAGCGAGCGGTGTGAGCGTTAGCCAATCCGTCAAACGAATGGGGTGCTCGATACGATAAGTGAGGTCAAAGCGGTCGAATTGGCTTTCTTCGGTGATTGTCGGTTCGTTTTGACCGAAATCCTCCCTTAGGCGCGCATAGTTCGCTGAAAAGTGATGGTAGCTGCCGGTATTGAAAACAGGGATGGGCAGTAGGTCAAAGCGCACTTCGGGGAGGCGTTCCTCGATAAGCTGAAAGTCATTGGGACGAACGCGGGCGAAAGTCGATAGGTAGTAGTTGTCACCTGAGTAGACGCCTTCGAAGAAGGAGTCCGGCTGTTGATTATCTTTGTAGTACGCTTTTCTAAAGTCGCGGGTCACCTCCGAGTCGCTCCAGTGGCTAACGGAAGCAGTGACGTTGATACGTTCGCCGATATGATGCTGGTGGCGCCATTCTGAAAAGCCGCGGTTTGTATCAATCGGATCATCGAAAATGTCGGGTTCGGGGTCACCTTGGTCTTTAATGTAGCCGGTGTTGATGGCGCCGACGATGCGCTGAGTTTCAGAGTCGTAGCGGTATTGAGCGGCGGGGCCGACAAGCAGGCCGCGTTTTGAATAAAGGTCGAGGTTGGCTCCAGCACGCAGCCCAGGTGTGACGGGGAAAAGAATCGTCGTTTGCAGATAAGTGCCGAACTTACTGTCATGGCCGCCGTCCAAATCAACATAGTAAGGCGCCCCATTCATGTGGTAGGTATAGCTGGGTAAGTAAAACAATGGGATCCGCCCCAGCCGAAAGGTTGTGGCACCCATTTTCAACGAACCGCTCCCTTCATCTGAATACTCGATAAGATCGGAATTCATGCTGAGCGAGAAGGGGCTTGGCGCTCCGTAATACAGGGTCGCTCCTTCGATTGTAGATGTTTGAGTCGTGCCGCCGGCAGTAGCTGCGGACAGATAGAAAGGCCATTGTCCCGTGCGTAAAATATCCACTGCGAAAGTGTTATTTTTGGCGTCGAAAGTTAGCCGGTCGGCAACTAAGCGGTAGCCATCCTGGGTAATCGTCACATTGCCGAGAGCGTCGGCTAAAGAATATTCCTGATAGTAAGTGATTCGATCAGCGCCTATGCGCGCATCGCCGAAATCCAAGCGAGCGTCGCCGCGGGCAACCAAGCGTTGTGCTATCTCGTCGAACTCAAGAGGTTCAATCGAGCTGAGTTCAGGCAAAGCCGCAAACAGCGGTAGCGTTAGCTTTGCAGTCAGAAGTAGAGAGAGTATCCGGGCGTATCGTGGCACGGGGTTAGACTATGAGCAGCCGAGTTTCAGGCGACAAGTCTTTTATCAATCGGGGCTGCTTACTTTGTTCCATTACGTTTACTAATTATTCATCGAACCTAAAGAAACTTGCAAAGGCTTAGACAACTGGTATTAATCTCAATTGTGATTGTCTCTAATACCCAACTCGAATCGATTACCAACGTGGCTTCCAGTCAGCCGCACTCAATTCTGGGGATGCATCCCCACAGCAAAGGAGGCAAGGCCGGCTTAGTGGTTCGAGCCTATCTGGATGATGCTGTTACTTGTGAGGTCGTAGATGTTTCTATCCCCAACGGTCCGAGGTATTCATTGGAGCGCTTGACCGAGGACGGCTTTTTTGAAGGTTTCATTCCCAGTCGCGAGGCGGTGTTTGCCTATCGCTTGAGGATTGAGCGTTACAATGGTGAGATTCGTCAATTCTACGATCCTTATTGTTTCCTGCCAGCTTTGTCCGAGGATGATCTTTATCTCTTTAACCAAGGCAATGATCATCAAGCACACAACAAAATGGGCGCTCATTTGCGAGAGCTTAATGGTGTTGCTGGTGTCTCTTTTGCAGTTTGGGCTCCGAGTGCGGAGCGGGTTTCCATTGTCGGCGATTTTAATCACTGGGACGGGCGCTACCACCCGATGCGTAGTCTTGGAGCCTCTGGTGTCTGGGAACTCTTTGTTCCTGGGGTTGGGGAAGGTGCTAAATATAAGTTTGAGATTGCGGCCGCTCAAGGCTTTCCACTGTTGAAGACCGATCCATATGGTACCCGCTTTGAATCACCTCCTCACAACGCTTCGATCGTGTGTCAGCTGGACGGTTATGAGTGGAATGATTCGGAATGGATCAAACAGCGTGAATCGACCGATTGGGTGAATGCACCGGTCTCGATCTATGAGATGCACGTTGGCTCTTGGAAAAGTGTGGTTGAGGATGCCGACCGGCCATTGAGCTATCGCGAGCTTGCAGGGGAGCTGGTCGATTATTTAAAGGACATGAACTATACGCATGTCGAGTTCATGCCGCTCTCAGAGCACCCATTTGATGGCTCTTGGGGCTATCAAGTGACCGGATTTTTTGCGCCGACTTATCGTTTTGGAACACCGGAGGATTTTATGTACCTCGTCGATATATTGCACCAAAATGGATTGGGTGTGATAATGGATTGGGTGCCTGCGCACTTTCCGACGGATAGTTTCGCACTCGGTCAGTTCGATGGTACGGCGCTCTATGAGCACGCGGATCCGCGGCAGGGCTTTCACCAAGACTGGGGGACCTATATCTTCAATTTTGGGCGCGACGAAGTTCGTAACTTCCTGATCTCTAGCGCATTGGCTTGGTGCGAGCACTATCACATTGACGGGCTGCGCGTCGATGCCGTGGCGTCGATGCTCTATCTAGACTATTCACGCGAAGAGGGTGAGTGGATCCCGAATGAACATGGTGGTCGCGAGAACCTCGAAGCGATTGACTTCTTGCGCCGTGCGAACGATTTGGTACACCAATATTATCCCGGCACCTTGATGATCGCCGAAGAATCAACTGCATTTCCAGGCGTAACCAAGCCGACCGCCGAAGGTGGTCTTGGATTCGATATGAAGTGGAATATGGGTTGGATGCACGATACCCTCGAGTACTTCCAGAAGGATCCGATTTATCGTAAATACGAACACCACCAGCTTTCATTTGGAATGCTGTATCAGTATTCGGAAAATTTCACTCAGGTCTTTTCACACGACGAGGTTGTTCATGGGAAATGCTCTATGATGCTTAAAATGCCTGGTGAGCCGATGTCCACCAAAGCTCAGCACTTGCGACTTCTGTACGCAATGATGTGGATGTGGCCCGGTAAGAAAACGCTCTTTATGGGCTGTGACTTTGGGCAATCTGCCGAGTGGAACCACAGTGGTAGTTTGGATTGGCATTTGCTTCAATATATCGACCATGAAGGCATCCAAAAGGTGGTGCGTGATTTGAATCGCATTTACCTAGAAGTACCAGGCTTTGCTGCGGGTGATAATCATTCGGAAGGTTTTGAGTGGATTAATAGCAGTGATGCCGATAACAGCATCTTAACCTTTATTCGCAATGGCAGTGAAAAGACGGACACCTTGGCAGTAGTCGGTAATTACACTCCCGTACTGCGAGAGGGATTCCGTGTTGGCGTGCCTCATCTCGGGCTCTGGAAGGAAATACTCAACACTGATGCGAGGGAATACGGTGGCCTCGGCTATGGGAATGGCGGCGGTGTCATGGCTGAGGAGGTTGAGTGGGACGGACGTCCTTATTCGATCAAGCTTGAGTTGCCACCAGTTTCTATGGGCGTATTCCGCTTTCAGAGTTAGGTCCAGACAGATCGCGTCCGCTTCTTTTCTAATTATTTAGGCGGGTCCAAGTTTCCCTTGCAGTTGATTTATATCAGCTGTGAGGGGTTTAAACAGAAATCCATTGCGGTAACAGTGTCGCCTGTTTTGGCTTTTAGGGAGTGCGAAGTTCACGTTAGGCAAGCTATTTACTGCTCTCGTTTCTGAGCTGCATACAGTGCTAGCAGCAACTGTATCGAGAGATGATGCACCTATTTTTATTAGAATATGTGCGGCCAGTTTTTTCGTCGTGAAGCTGCTAACTTTGTTATAAGTTTTCTCGAATATTCGAGGGGTGCTTTCGTCAGTAAGCGATGGTCACGTCCAACTCTACGCTGAGTCTAGAGATTTGTGGCGAATAACGATGCCGCACTCCAGCAAGTTTTATAACCTTGGAAGTCAGGGCGTCGAACGCGCCTCCGTACGCTTTATGATGCCTTAGAAACTGCGCTCGCATTAAATGGATTTTTTTGTATGGTTCCAAGCATGTTAACTGCGGTCGAGCGGGGCGGGGTGTATCTGCCTAATTGTGGGTTGTGGATGGATGCACGACGGGCAAAGCCGTTTGCGGTGGTTTCGCATGCGCATAGCGATCATACCGCACGGCATCAATCGTTTCTAGCAACTGCGCCGACGATTGATTGTATGCGCGTGCGCATGGGAGACGCGGTGGCCGATCGTGGCGTGGCGGTGGACTATGGCGAGGTCTATCAGCACGGGGCATTGCGCATCCAGCTGTTTCCTGCCGGGCATGTACTGGGCTCGGCGATGGTACGCATCGAAGCCCCGAACGGGGAGTCCTTGCTGTACACCGGCGACTTTAAGATGCGAGCCGGCCTAGCGGCAGAGCCGATTGAAATCCCACAGGCAGATGCGCTGATAATGGAATCCACTTTTGGACGCCCGGAGTTTACCTTTCCATCGTCGGAGGTGTTACAGCAGCAAATCCGCGACTTTTGTGTGCAAGCATTGGCGGCTGGCGAGGTGCCGGTGTTGCTGGCATATTCGCTGGGCAAGGCTCAAGAGGTGTTGAAGATTTTGCAGTCAGGCGATTTCACATTGATGGTGCATAAAACCATTCGTGCGCTCAATCCCGTCTTCGATAAACATGGCATTTCGATGCCAACCACGCGTCCGCTTGACTTCCTCAACATGCAGGACTGTGTGGTGGTGATGCCACCGGCGGCGCGCAAAAAAATACCGCGAGGTCGGCAACGGTTGGCGATGATCAGCGGCTGGGGGCTGCAGCCAAACAGCAAGTATCGCTATCGCACCGATGCGGTCTTGCCGCTATCCGACCACGCGGACTACCCAGAGCTGCTGCAGTTTGTCGATGCCGTGGGCCCCAAGAAAGTGTTCACACTGCATGGCTCTACGGTTGAGCTGGCGGCGGCATTGCGTCGCCGAGGAGTGGATGCATGGAGCCTCAGTGGCAACGATCAGCTCGAGCTGTTTTGAGTCGGAGTTCATCATCAAGGCGAGAGCCGTTCTGGCCTGTCCCTAGAAACATTTTTAGAAACATTTCTCAAGGTTCATTTCATTCACGTCGAAGAATGGATGAACCACAGGATGCACAAAAGTCACAAAACTGATTCCGTTTTTCTGTTCTGTGCTTTGTGTGTACTTTTTGTGGTTCAAATCGAATAAGAGCCTGTCCCTAAAAAGCACCTCCAGTAATTGAATTGAGCGGGCTGCGATTCGTAGGGCTCGAGCTGGCTCGACGCCGCATTGAATCAAGCTTACGGTTCGACTGCGTGGCCAATGGGTCACCACCCGCTGAGCGCCGCACCCGTGCGGGTTCACTGCGCTAAAGCTTTCACAAAGCCACCAAGCTCCAGTTTTTCGTGCTCCGTGCCTTGGTGTCTTGAATCCCGTCTGCGGGATGAGCGTGATCCCTCCACATGTCCAACGCTGCGCAGTGCCGAATAAGTGCCGAATAGGAGCCTGTCCCTATAAAGGGTCGGGCGCGAAGCGAACCGGAACACCGTAGGTGAAAGTCCCTCCACAAAAAAACAGGCTCCTCAGTGGAACCTGCTTTAAAGTACTCGGGGAGGGACTTGAACCCTCACGCCTTACGGCACCAGAACCTAAATCTGGCGTGTCTGCCAATTTCACCACCCGAGCGAAAATGAAGTTGTATGAGTAGCGTCCTGAAATCCCTTGTCAATAACGAGCTGATTAAAACTGCAAATAATTTTGCGATTCGCTGTGGGGACGAAAACTCCTGCGCTTGATCGGGGCGTCGGATGCTAATGACTGATCGCAGTGATGATATCTTCGACATGGGCTGCGGCCTTGATGCGAGTGCGCAATCGTTCGGAGCGACAGGTGCGGGCAATCTCGGCGAGAGTAGCGAGATGACCTTGGCTGTCGCCAGTTGGGCTGATCAGGAAGAAGGCGCAGTTGATAGGCTCGTCCTGGCTGGGGACTTTGAGGGCTTGTTTAAGGGTGACGAGGAAACACACACGTACGTTGAGGTTCGAACTATACACATGCGGGATCGCGATGCCGTGCCCGAGGAAGGTGGGTAGTACTTTGCCCTGTGCGCCGAGGTCTTCGAGAATCTGATCCTCGGAGAGGCCTTCAATTTGTTCGGCGGCAACGTGTGCCAGTTGTGAATACAGCGATTCGATGTCGGTGCAGTCGACCTTTAGAAAGTCACCACTTTGCAGGGCGCGGCGTAAAAAGCCTTCGGAGCGGCGCAAGCAAATGACTTCGTCGCCGTCTTTCACCAATTCCTTGAGGGCGCCGTCGTGTGGCACGGCTTTGAGTACTTTGCCGCGACGAATATACAGCGGATGCCAGTCGCCGGAGGGGAGGGACATGCCATCCTCCCAGCTGACGGACTCAAAACTACTTTCGCCCTGCAGCAGTTCGCTGCCGATCACCGCTGGACGGGACAGGTCACCAAAGACGGATTGTCCGGTGAGTTGATCTTCCTGCGTGGTATTATCTGCCGGAATCCAGCCGAACACCTTCTCGTTATCGAGTTCGCCGGCCCAGCGTTGCATCAGCAGCTGGTTGAGCTCGACGTTGTCAGTGAGTGCCAGCACTTGGCCGGCACCGAACAGCGCCTGTTCTTCCTCGTGAATTTTTTCGGCTTCCATGCCGTCGCGGTGCAGCGCGACCAGGCCGTCTTTTTTAGCAATGGCGATGTTACGCGCATTGGTGTCGAGTAACACCACCTCCTGCTCGCCTTCACGCACCAATTGAGCGGCGAGCTCGCGACCGAAGTAGTGGGCCCCAATAATTAACAAATCATTGGGAGCAGGGCGCTGTAGGCGTAATACTTTGGCCACCAGCCCGGAAGACAGTCCCTGGAGCAGCACCGTTGCGCAGATGACAGAATAGACAAAAGACTCTAACAGCGCAGGGTCACCGATTGGCTGGTCGTGAGACTGTAGGGTTAAGGCGAACAACGAGGCCATCGAGGCCGCGACCACACCGCGCGGTGCCACCCAACTCAGCAGCGCTTTTTCGCGCAAGTTGAGCGAGGTCCCCCAAGAGGAAACCGCGATGCTAATGGGCCGAATTAATAGAATTACAGAAAACAGCACCCAGCCGCCGCCCATCATAAAGAAATTGGCAAATTGGCTGAACTCGAGACGGGCGACGAGTAGTAGGAACAGTAAGCCAATCAGCAGGTCGACGATTTCGGCCTTAAATGCTTTCACCTCACGAAGTTGGCGGGGCTTGTTGAGGCCGACAATCAATCCGGCGATCGTTACCGCCAGCAATCCAGCCTCGGGCTTGACCAACTCGGTCATGCCGAAGATCAACATCGCGCTGGCGAGCGCAAATGCATTGACGATATTATCCGGCACCCAGCCGTGTTTCATGAACCAGTAAATGATATAGCCACCGACGAAGCCAATGCCCGCGCCGCTGACGATGCGGATCAGGAAATTCGGGAGGGCGACCGCACCGCCGCCGACAGCCACCCACTCGAAACACAAAATTGCGATGAACACACCGATCGAATCGATCAGTACCGCTTCCCAGTGCAGGATGCTGCCCAGCTTTTGGTCGATGCGAATCCTACGCAACAGCGGCATAATCACTGTAGGCCCGGTGACGATGATCAAGCTGCCCATCAACAAGGCAAACGATGGCGAGATATCGAAGATACAGTAAGCGGTCAGCGCGGAACCGAGCCAGGTGATCAGCACACCGACCGTCAACAAGCGCTTGATCACTGTTGAGGTGTGAGTGAAATCCTTTAGGTCTAGTGTGAGTCCGCCTTCAAACAAAATGAGCCCGACTGCTAAGGACACGATCATCGGCAAAAACGCGCCCAATTCATTCGGATGCAGCAGGTCCAGCCCCTCCGGGCCGAGCGCAAACCCACCGAGCAGTAGCAGCACGATCGTCGGCAGGTGCAGCTTACGGGAGAAGACGGTTAGCAGGCAGCCTGCGCCGACCGCGAGGCAAAGGGACCAGAGTGCCAATTGTGTCGTAGCGACTGCGAGAGGGAGCATACAGCGTTGGTGGTGAGCGTTGGTGGTTGCTAGCAGTGGGCTAAGTGTGGGTGAACGAACGGTTCGAACCGACAACTTACAACCAGAGTACGGTGTCAGACCGCAAAATCCTGGCACATGCCCAAGGCCGGCGAGACGTCCTTGGTTTGACCGATGATCTGCGCGGGCACTCCGGCGACACTGGTGTGCGGTGGAACATCTTTGAGCACC
>Ga0115568_10003421_pt1 | contig 10809 bp, 7 predicted proteins | sample COGITO_mtgs_1204_FD_87296 | JGI IMG/M metagenome (GOLD analysis project Ga0115568, IMG submission 87296) | Pelagic marine microbial communities from North Sea - COGITO_mtgs_120426 | ecosystem: Environmental > Aquatic > Marine > Epipelagic | place: Germany:Helgoland, sampling site Kabeltonne...
AAGGAGCTGTTACTGAATTAGAAAGTCCTCGTGACATACCATATGCTGAACTTGATCCATGCCTACCATCCAAGAAACTCACATCTGCCCAAAAGGATGCAGGCGACAGATTACGCAAAAATATACGTATGAATACATACAATACTACCCTTTTACGAGGTATTACAGGTTCAGGAAAAACTGAGGTTTATTTAGAAGCTGTGGCTGAGTGCTTGTTATTAGGCAAGCAGGCATTAATTCTAATTCCAGAGATAGCTCTAACTGTCGAATTCTTAGACAGGCTAAAAAAACGATTTGGCCAGAAACCTGCACAATGGCATTCAGGCGTTACTATGACAGAAAAAAGGCGTTGTTGGCGCATGGTAGCAGAAGCTAAAGCACAAGTAGTCGTTGGTGCGAGATCATCTTTGTATCTCCCATTTAAGAATTTAGGATTGATTGTAGTAGATGAAGAACATGATACATCATATAAACAAGAAGATGGTGTGTTATATTCAGCTCGCGATATGGCTGTTATGAGAGCCTCTATTGAACAAGGTTCAGTGATTTTAGCTTCTGCCACACCTTCTTTGGAAACTTGGGTAAATGCTGATACTGGAAAATATAGTCGTGTTGATCTTACAGAAAGATTTGGTGATGCTAGAATCCCTGAAATTTTTACAATAGACATGCGTGATCAGCCAATGGAAAGAAATTCGTGGATTTCTCCCCAATTAAAAGATGAAGTTGAGTTAAGGCTCGAACGTAGTGAGCAATCTTTATTGTTTTTAAACAGAAGGGGATATGCACCTATTACAGTTTGCCGTAAATGTGGAGATCAACTCGGTTGTGAGCAATGTGATGCCCGCATGGTCGAACATAGATTTCATGGGCACCTGATGTGTCACCAATGTGGTGAAACAAAAGAAATGCCAAATACTTGCCCTTCATGTGGAGAAGTTGATTGCTTAACGGCGGTGGGTCCTGGAGTAGAACGATTAGCTGAAGAGGCTCAGGTTAAGTTTCCTAATGCAAAAATCTCTGTATTATCTTCAGACATGCTAATTTCTGCACAAGCATTAAAAGAAAGAATTAAAGGAATTGCATCAGGTGATGCTGATATAATAATTGGCACACAATTGGTTGCAAAGGGCCATAACTTTCCTTTGCTAACTTTGGTTGGTGTGATTGACTCTGACTTAGCGCTTATGGGTGGAGATTTACGAGCAGCAGAACGTACATTTCAATTGATGCGTCAAGTGGCTGGGCGGGCAGGCCGTGCAGATAAAAAAGGAATTGCTTTTTTGCAGACCCACCAACCTGAACATCCTGTAGTTAAAGCAATCTTGAAGGGTGATGAAGAAGAATTTTGGCAATCTGAAGCGCAACAGAGACGTCTTGCAGGTATGCCACCATTTGGCAGGCTAGCTGGAATAATTTTAAAAGGCCCAAATTTAAATAATGTTTTTAATGTAGCAAATCATATGGTTAAAAATGCTCAAACGTTAGACATAATAAATGCCCAAGTTTTTGGGCCTGCTCCAGCGCCTATTGCAAGAGTACGCGGTAATCATCGTGTCCGGATATTAGTAAAAGCATCAAAAGAAACAATGCTTCAAAGCTCTTTGATGAAATGGAGAAAGTCCTTTAAGATTCCAAAGGATATACAAATTAGTATAGATATTGATCCACAGTCATTTTATTAGCCGTTAAAGACTAGAAATAGCTACTCCAAATATGTAAGAGAAATATAGAAACAGTTAGAGACATCAAAATGACAAATATCATTAAGCCGAAGCCAGGCATTATGGACATAGAATTATATGTTGGTGGTAAATCTCATGCTGTAGGCGTTGAAAATACTGTAAAATTAAGTTCAAATGAAAATCCATTTGGTCCAAGTCCCAAAGCAAAAGACGCATATATAAAACAATCAGACTCTTTAGCGGTTTACCCCTCTTCAGATCACTCTGCGTTAAGGTTAGCGATAGCAGAGAATAACGGATTAAATGCTGAACAAATTATTTGTGGTAATGGATCTGACGAAATAATTACATTTTTGTGTCAGGCTTTTGCAAGTGTTGGGGATGAAGTTTTATTTACAGAACATGGCTGTGGGATGTATCGTATCTGTGCTTTAGGTGTCGGGGCAACTCCTATAGTGGCGCTCGAAAAAGAACGTGTAACAAATGTTGATGCATTAATTGATTGTTGTACTGCAAATACAAAGTTAATTTTTGTTGCAAATCCAAATAATCCTACGGGTACATTTATTCCATTATCAGAAATTGAACGCTTAATAAATGGTGTTCCAGAAAACACAGTAGTAGTTTTAGATGGTGCTTATGCAGAATATATTGAAGGATATGACGGCGGAGCAAAATTGGTTGAAAAATATGAAAATGTTGTAATGACCAGAACTTTTTCTAAAATTTATGGACTTGGTGGTTTGAGGGTTGGTTGGGGTTATGCATCACCAGTCATAATTGATATTTTGTCTCGCTTAAGAGGTCCATTTAATATCAACCGTGCAGCTTTATCAGCGGCTACTGCAGCAGTTAATGATGAGGAATATGTAAAAAATTGTTTGTTGCACAATAGAAATTTGGGTGATTTTTTAATCAATGAAATAAGAAATCTGGGGTTTAAATGCGATGATACATTTGCAAATTTCATACTTCCTCGATTTTCTGATGAAAAACAAGCTGATGCTGTCAATGATACTTTAGAAAAAGATGGATTAATTGTAAGACAAGTAAAGGGGTATAATTTACATAATTGCCTTCGAATAACTATTGGTAAAGAGGCTGACTGTTTTAGAATAATAGCTTCATTGAAAAAGTTTAAAGGAAGCCCATTATGAAGGTTATGTATGATAAAGTAACACTAATTGGATTAGGGTTGATTGCTTCATCTATGGGGCATGCAATGAAAAAAATTGGCTTAGCTAATGAAATAGTAGGATTTTCACAAACAAAAGAAACTCGAGAGATATCATTAGATATTGGATTTGTTGACAGTGTCGCTGAAACAATTGAAGAGGCTGTTGCTGGTGCAGATCTAATCGTATTATCGGTTCCAGTTGGTGCTATGGCTGAAGTTGCAAAGAAAATTGGTCCCAAATTAAAGCTAGGTGCAACGATAACTGATGTCGGTTCGGTTAAAAAATCTGTAATTGATATGGTTAAACCTCATATTCCTGCAGGAGTACATTTTATTCCAGGGCATCCTTTGGCCGGTACTGAACAATCAGGTCCAAAGTCAGGGTTCCCAGAATTATTCAAAAACCGTTGGTGTATTTTGACCCCGCTTGAAAACTGTAACGAAGAAGCAAGAAATAAGTTAGAGCAATATTGGGAGGCGCTAGGTGCTAATGTTGAATTTATGGACGCTGAACACCATGATTTAGTGCTTGCTGTAACAAGTCATGCACCTCATTTAATTGCATATACAATGGTTGGTGTTGCTGATGATTTGGGCCGAGTAACCGATAAAGAGGTCATCAATTTTTCAGCGGCCGGATTTCGTGACTTTACTAGGATTGCAGCAAGTGATCCAACAATGTGGCGTGATGTATTTTTACATAATAAAGAAGCAACATTGGAAATACTTGGTCGATTTACAGAGGAACTATTTGATTTACAAAGAGCCATTCGAAGAGGTGATGGTGATCAACTATTTGAATATTTTGATCGAACACGTGCTATTAGGCGAAGTATCATTGATGCTGGCCAAGATACTGAAGCTGCTAATTTTGGTCGAGGAAGTATTGATGAATGATTTGCTTAGTAGAAGTTAATCCTAGGCGAGTCTAGTATTGGTATTATTCCTACTAATATTTTTTTGTTAGAAAATTTTAAAGGTATCTCTAGCTCTTGCTTATCACCAGATATAGCAGCAAATAAGCTAAACAATGTTCTTATAGTATTTTTTGTATTATTATTTAACTCACCATTATTTAATGCTAGATCCAAAATTTGTTCCCAATTAGATGCTCTTAAGGTGACTTTACCATTTGGGTATCCATCTGAATCTAATATAAGATTACCAGAGGCTTTTAATTTAAAACTTCCCCATTCAAGGTTTGTATTATTAATTTTGAGATTAGAAATATTTTTTAATTCGTGCTCAAATGATCTTTGAGTTATAGGTTCATCAAATTTTGCTGATACATCCAATCTGAAAGTCCCAAACTTAATGGGCATTGTTCCAGTAGGATCATATTCTTTCAAATTAAACTTATCAGAAGAAAAGTTTGTCAAATCTAAACCTATGTCATATTCGTTTTCAGTACTATTAGTCTTTCGTAACGCCAAAATTATTTTTTCAGTTGATGCAAACGTGTCTTCGGCAAAATTAATTTGTAAATTTTCGCTTGAAATAGTTGTGCGATTTAACTCTAGTTCTTCTTTTGGATCAAACACTAAAGATCCTCGGAGCTTTTGGGATGTTATTAATAGCTCTTGCCCAGATATTTTTAGTTTTTGTTCTAATGGACCCAAAACAATAAAATGATTAGGTTTATATGATAACTGTAATATTTCAAACTGGTTGGCTGACCATTCCAGCCCAGATTTAGGATTTGATAGTTTTATATTTTTAATGATTGCATCAAATCTATTTGGAAAACCTCTTAATGATAGTGATTTTTGAACAATCCATCCATTTTCTGACTTTTCATTAAACCAATCATTTAATGTTGATTGTCTGATAGATTTGCCAACAAACCAATATGCACTCCATCCTAATGCCGCTGCTAAAATGATAATTACTAATGATCTCATTTTTTAACCTTTTCTTTTTGGTCTATGCGCTTCTATATTTAAAGCCAAGTCTAAAGGTAAATGATATGTACGAACAAGATATATGGGTATTTGGATATGGATCACTCATCTGGAAACCTGGATTTGAATTTGCACACCAAGAAATAGGAAGGTTGCAGAATTACAAAAGATCTTTTTGTATTTGGTCGATTCATTATAGAGGCACCCCAGAACATATGGGATTAGTTCTGGCTTTAGATAAGGTTCAGGGTTCAAATTGTGATGGCCTATTATTCAAAATTAAAGCAAAAAATGTAGAAAAAGTTTTAAGTTACTTAAGAAAAAGAGAGTTAATATCTGATGCCTATTTGGAAGTAATAGTCGATGTTAAATTAAACTCAGGTGAAACAGTAAAAGCATACACATATTTGGTTAATCGCAATCATGAACAATATGCTGGTTCTTTAACGATCGATGATCAGGCTTTAATTATAAAATCAGCTAAGGGCACAATAGGTTCAAATACTGAATATTTGTATAATGTAACAAAATGTTTACGAGATTTAGGAATTAAAGATCCTGAGTTAGAAAAACTTTCTTACCAAACACGTAAGTTAAGTGAGTAAATTTACGAAAAGCAACTATATTTTCCTTTGATTGAATTACTCTACTCACAAATGTTGAATATAGACTAAGAATGAAATCATAATAATGGAAATATAAACTCAATTTGTTGTTTCTCAAACTTAACAATTGGAATGAAGCTCTCAACACGTTAGTATTCATATAAAATAATCCAAAAGAGGCTAAATAATGGCGCAAAAAGATTTAGGGTTCCAAAATCAATTTACTCAACCAGTAAATCAGATAATTACTATGCTTTTAATTGTCATTGCTGTTTTTGTTGGGGGCTATTTCCTTTATCCAGCTGTTTCTCCAATTTTTGTTGCATCTCCCTATCTAAATAGTTTCATATTTTTTGTTTTTTTAGGGGGCTTAGTTTCCTGTTTTGGTCAGGTAGTTTCTCTCGTTAAATCAGTAAGCTGGATCGAAGGCTTTGTAATTGATCGTGTTGGTCATGATTTAATAAAACCGCCAGGATTAATGGCCAGTTTGGCTGCTCTTTTATCAGATTCTGGTGCAAGGCATGCATTAACCTCAACTTCGACGCGTTCTATATTAGATAGCTCTGCTACGAGATTAGATGAAGGAAGGGAAATAACTCGTTATATCATAAATTTATTAATTTTCTTGGGATTATTAGGTACATTTTATGGACTTGCTACAACAGTTCCGGCTGTAGTTGATACGATAAGATCACTGGCACCACAAGAAGGCTCAACAGGTTTAGATGTTTTTGCAAAGCTAATGACAGGTCTTGAAGCACAGTTAGGTGGAATGGGCACTGCTTTTGGTTCATCCTTACTTGGATTAGCGGGTTCTTTAGTTATTGGAATATTAGACTTATTTGCAGGACGTGGGCAAAATCGATTTTACCGTGAATTAGAAGAATGGTTGTCATCAATAACCAAAATTACAATTGGTGGTGAAGGTGATGGAAATCTCGCTGGAGCAGGATTATTTCAGCATGCTAATTCCAACATGGAAAATATGACAAGTCTTTTTGCTCAAACTGCAGGGCGAATGGATCAACTTGCTGTTTCTATTGAGCATATGGTCCAACACACTGCATCTCTACATGATGTAAACAATCTTGCGTTCCAATCAATTGCTCAAGGGCAACAAAATTTGGTTGATGCTGTTATGAAAATGCAGGAAGATGGCGATGGAATTCTTGATGCAGAAACACGTATGCGTTTAAGAAATATTGATACCCAGTTATTAAGAATTTTGGAAGAAACAACTGTGGGGCGTCAAGAAACTAACCAAGAATTACGACAAAATATAAATGCCCTTACCGATGCTATAAATAACTTGGCAAAGAGTTAATCAATGGCGTTAAAGAGATCAGGATCCAGATTTGAAGCTAGTATTTGGCCGGGTTTTGTTGATGCTATGACTGCATTACTATTAATATTATTTTTTGTTCTTTCTATCTTTATGATCGTACAATTTACTTTACGTGAGACTATTACAGATCAAGATTTAGAGCTTAATAATCTTTCTTCTCAAATAGAACAGCAAGACTCAGATCTTAATAATTTATCTACCTTGATAGGTAAGAAGGAGGTTGAATTAAAAAACTTATCAGTAGAAATATTATCAAAAGAGGAAAGATTAAATAAATTAAGTTCAGATATTTCTCAAAAAGATTTAATGCTTGAAAGTTTGTCATCTCAAGTGACTGAACAGGATACGGAATTAGATGATTTAGCATTACAATTGAGTGATCTTGCAAGTGCATTAGGATTAGAAAAGTTGCGGGCTAATAATATTGAGGATGATTTGGGTAAAACCAGAGACACACTCAATAAAGCTGAAGATCAGATTTCTTTACACCTCTCAACAATTTCAAATTTAACAAAAAAATCTACCATACAAACAAAAGCAATTGATGGATATAAACTCCAGGTTGAAACTTTGTTATTAAATAATATTCAACTTGAAAACTCCAATGAAGATTTAGCGGTTAGTAAATCTGCGCTTGAATTGCAAATTGCTGGTTTATTATTAGCAAAGTCAAAGTTAGAAGTTAAAAATGTTGATACAATAAATGAGAAAAAAGCAATTGAATTGGCATTATTAAGTGCGCGAACTGAAATAAATGAAGATAAAGAAGCTGCAAGATTGGCAGCAGCTAAACGTGAAGCATTAGAATTATTAATAGTAAAACTCCGCAATGAAGGAGAATTGCAAGCTGAAAAAATAACATCAGTGAGGAAACAATTGTCTGAGACTGAAAAAACACGTCTTGTTGAACAAGCAGCTGCAGAAAATTTAAAAGAAAAATTAAAATCTACAAATGATGAATTAACTTCTTTATTATTAGCCAAGGCAAAATTAGAAACTGAAAATATTAATACTTTAAATGAGAAAAGTGCTATTGAATTGGCATTAGCAAGCGCTCGAAATGAAATAAATGAACAAGTGGAAAGTGCTCGATTAGCAGCAGCTAAACGTGAAGCATTAGAATTATTAATTGTTAAACTTCAGAATGAAGGCAAGTTACAGTTAGCAGAAGCATCTTCAATATCTGAAACTTTAACAGAAACAGAAAAAAGACGTATGGCTGAGTCTGCCGCAGCAGAGCTTTTAAGAGAAAAGTTAAAAAATGCTAACACTGAGTTAACAGCAATGTCACTTGCACTTGAGGCTGAACGAAAAGAAGCTGAAATTACTTTAACAAAAATTGCCGCTGCTAATGCGTTAGAAAAATCTCTTAAAATTGATTTAAGTAAAAGTTTTACTGAGGTAGAGCGTCAAGCTGCTTTAATTGCTGAAGCTAATTCACTCCTTGAAAATGAAAAAGACATATCAACGATAGCGCAAAGAAAACTTGCATTATTAAACACACAATCTTCTCAACTTCGAAATCAATTAAATGAATTGCAAGGATTATTAGACAAATCAAAAGAAGCAGATTCAAATGCTAAAGTGCAAATTGAATCACTAGGTAAAGATTTGAATTTGGCATTGGCACGTGTGGCTGCCAAGCAAAGAAAACTTGCCGCTGAGCAAGCAAAAGTTGCAGAAGAGCAAAAGAAAATTGCTGAACTGGAAGCCAGAGAAAAGCAAAGATATGCTGAAGAAGCAAATGATTTAAAAAAGTTTCGTTCTCAATTTTTTGGTGAATCTAGAAAATTAATGGAAGGTAAAGAGGGTGTTCGCATAGTTGGGGATCGGTTTGTTTTTTCTTCCGAGGTATTGTTTTCGATTGGTTCAGCTGATTTGGGGATTTCAGGTAAAAAAGAAATAGATAAAGTAGCAAAAATAATTAAAGAAATAGCAGATAAAATACCACCAAATATTGATTGGATTTTACGTGTAGATGGCCATACAGATATATTATCCTTCAGTGGTATTGGAAAGAAATACAAAGATAACTGGGAGTTAAGTCAAGCAAGAGCTTTGTCAGTGGTTCGTTATTTAATGGATGATCAGAAAATACCTGCAAATCGTCTCGCAGCTAATGGATTTGGTGAATTCCATCCAATTGACAGCCGTAATATTGAAGAGGCTTATAAAACAAATAGACGAATTGAGTTAAAATTTACAGAAAGATAGATATATTTTTTAAAAATAACTTAATTTAAATAAACCATATTTTTATTTTGCAGTAAGCAGTGGAGGTTTTCTTTTCGTAATTTGCCGAGCCTCTGGTGAGATCAATTCTAGGTCTAGTTTATCATCTTTTAGATGCACCTTCACTAATCCGCCTTTAGAAAGTTTTCCAAATAACAGTTCCTCAGCTAAAGGTTTTTTAAGATGCTCTTGAATTACTCTTGCCAAGGGCCTTGCCCCCATTTTGTCGTCATATCCTTTATCAGCCAACCAGCTTGCTGCATCTGAAGAAAGTTCAAACGTAACATTTCTGTCCATCAATTGCGCTTCTAGTTGTAATACAAATTTATCAACAACTTTAATTATCACTTCTTTAGATAGTGGTGCAAAACTTATCGTTGCATCTAATCTGTTTCTAAACTCTGGAGAAAAAGTTCTCTCTATTGCTGCTGTATCTTCGCCTTCTCTTCTATCACGACCAAAGCCAATAGCTTCTTTTGCTTGCTCCGTGGCGCCAGCGTTTGATGTCATAATTAAGATTACATTTCTAAAATCTGTAGAACGTCCATTGTGATCAGTTAATTTCCCATGATCCATGACTTGAAGTAAAATATTAAATACATCAGGGTGTGCTTTTTCAATTTCATCTAAAAGTAAGACACAATGAGGGTTTTGATCAACACCATCAGTTAATAAACCACCTTGATCGAAACCAACATAACCAGGAGGAGCTCCAATTAGTCGGCTGATTGCATGCTTTTCCATATATTCAGACATATCAAATCTGATTAATTCGACACCTAAAGTGTCAGCTAGTTGTTTTGCTACTTCTGTTTTTCCAACACCAGTTGGTCCAGCAAATAAATAATTGCCGATTGGTTTTTCAGGTTCTCGTAATCCAGCACGTGCAAGTTTAATTGCCGACGCTAATGCATCAATTGCTGGATCTTGGCCAAATACTACACGTTTTAATGATGCATCTAATTCTCGAAGTAATTCTGCGTCATCACGTGATATATTTTTTGCAGGTATTCTTGCAAGTTTGGCTATCACATCTTCAATTTCTTTTACACCTAGGGATTTTCTTCGTTTTGACGCAACAACTAACCTTTGAGAAGCTCCAGCTTCATCTATAACATCAATTGCTTTATCTGGTAACTTTCTATCATGTATGTATCTTGCCGATAATTCTACAGCTGTTTTTATAGCATCCATAGAATATTTTACATCATGATGTTGCTCAAAACGCGATTTAAGTCCTTTTAGGATGTTTATTGTATCTTCAATATTTGGCTCAATTACATCAATTTTTTGAAATCTTCTTGCAAGCGCGCGATCTTTCTCAAAGTGTTGTCTGTATTCTTTATATGTTGTTGAACCCATACAACGTAGCTTTCCACCTTGAAGTGCTGGTTTTAATAGGTTGGAAGCATCCATTGCTCCTCCTGAAGTTGCACCAGCTCCTATAACAGTATGGATTTCATCTATAAATAGTACTGCATCTGGGTGGTCTTCTAATTCTGTCATCACCGATTTTAAGCGTTCTTCAAAGTCACCACGATATTTTGTTCCAGCTAATAAAGAGCCCATGTCTAGTGAATATATTGTAGTTTCAGATAATATCTCTGGTGTTTCACCTGAAATAATTTTTACAGCTAATCCTTCAGCGATAGCGGTCTTTCCAACGCCTGGATCGCCCACTAAAATTGGGTTATTTTTACGTCTTCGGCATAAAATCTGGATGCATCTTTCAACTTCGTGACTACGGCCAATTAATGGATCAATATTACCTTCGCTTGCCTGGTGGTTTAAGTCCACACAATATTTTGCAAGTGCTGTTTCATCAGCATCAGAGGTTTCCTCATCCTGATCATTAAATTCTTCT
>Ga0115568_10003431_pt1 | contig 10797 bp, 10 predicted proteins | sample COGITO_mtgs_1204_FD_87296 | JGI IMG/M metagenome (GOLD analysis project Ga0115568, IMG submission 87296) | Pelagic marine microbial communities from North Sea - COGITO_mtgs_120426 | ecosystem: Environmental > Aquatic > Marine > Epipelagic | place: Germany:Helgoland, sampling site Kabeltonne...
ATTAGTTTTTCAATTTCTAATCTACCAAGCGACATATAACCAAGATTACTAATTGTTTCTTTTACTGCTTTGTGTCCCATATTATCTTTGAATTGCCAATTTATTTTTGTTTTTTTAGGTATTGAATCATAACTATTATGCCACCAATTTTGTAATTGCATTACGTGTTCTTCTAAAAATAACTGCCCCAAGAATGCACCGTGACCAATTATCCTTTGAATTTCTTTATTGCTTTGTAAACGCCCCTCAAACCTTGTAAGATTAGCACCATTTAATTCGATTGGTATTTGTTGCTTACCACCCCATTGTTTCTTTCTGCCGTGTTTAACTTCATTTACTTTATCATAAAAAACTAACGTTACTTTATTTGAATTAGCACCGTAGTACAATGAAGTATCTTGAACGTGCCTTGAATAACCACTTGTATTACACAAATAAGGGAAATATGCTTCAGGCACAAAATCTGTAAGTGCCGTATGGGTAACATCCAACTTTTCTAATCTAAACAAACCTAAATCAACTCCTATCTTATTAGATAAGTCTTGTAGTGTTTCAAACACATCGTTAATAGGTGCTTCCTGAACATTGTTGCCTAAAACATATTTGTTAGGACAAATTTTAATCTTAATTCTATTATCTGAAACACTATATCCCATTTTACGACCATTCTCATTGTTGGTAATATATCCATTTGCCCAAGTTGTATTTGTAAACATATTTTTCACTTCGCTTGTTTGAACCATAGGTTGAATAAACCTTTGATGAGGTTCATCCTTTATATCATAAGAAGCAGTTATCCAATCGTACATAAACGTTTTTGTTTACATTTCATCGCTTATTATCACTTAAACTTCTTTTTTCGAGTATTTTTCAGGAAACAGGGCAGGGTCAAATTGTTCTTCTGCCAATTCCCATTTGTCATACCAATTATCAAACCTTGCAGGATACTTTTTTCTTAACCAATAATAATCCCATAGGTTTTCATCTATTGTACGTTGAGCATTTTTTCGAATCAATAAATCTTTTTTATGTTCGTCATTATTCAATAGATTAATGAAGGGAGCATTACCTTTTTGCATTTTCCTTTTATTAAATAAATAAGATTGTATTACTTCAGTTAGGTTTTCGCTACAAGGTTTTTAGCTTTAGTCGTAACATCTGTCACTTTATTTTCAAGTAACCACCATTCAATTTCTTCTTTATCAAAGAATAGTTTTTTGCCACGTTTGGAATGTGGAATTGATTCTGATGAAGTTAGCTTGTACATATAAGATTTTGAATATCCTGTCATACTACAGCAATCTTCAAGGGAAAGAGTTTTTTTGTTTCCCAAAAGGATGGACTGAATATTATATAATGCTTCTTCAATTCTGTGGATACGTTCTTCCATTACATATAATTTTTAAGGTTATTTATAATGCAAATATGGAAGCGAAAAGAAGGTATTGTGGTTTAGGGTAATTCAGTTTAAAGGTGTTTGTGTTACTTCACTATAACACTACCATTTTATAAAACTTAATATATTGTCAATTAGTTTGTGCCCTTTTGGAAGACCAGTTTTTGAATCTTTGAAACGATTGACTAACTGTGAAGTATTTTTAACACCAAAGAATAATTTTTGCTTTTTATGAAGGTTCACTTCTGTTATAAAGAGTTTATCGTGTGCAAGTTTACTGATGAAGTAAGGAAGAAGATTTTTTGCACCTAACCAAACAAATGTCACAAAATTAGATACAACTTCTTTCCCACTAAATAACTTGTGCCAATCATCCTTTCTTCCTTGTTTAACAAAACCCAAGCCTATTAAACCTGAATAAAGCGAATCTATTATTTCATATTTATTATTAGCAGAAAGTTTTGGTGAAGCCTTACAGGTGAAGTAAGTTGTATTAGTATTTGAAAGAAACATTTCTTTAACTTCATCCATAATTGATGAATAAAGGTCTTCAAATCTTTCATCCATTTCTTCTTCAGTCCATTCTCTTGGACTTCTGTATTCTAAATCGTATTCATCAAATTCACTCATCCATACAATTTACTAAATAATTAGAAATCAAAGGAATCTAAAACCGAAATGCCTTACGAACTGCTTTGTCTGTATCTTCTTTTGAAAGGTGTCCATACCTGTCCTCTGTAGTTCTTGCATTAGTATGCCCAAGAAGTTTTGATAAGGTATATAAAGGCGTTCCTTTAGATAGCATATATGCAGAAAATGAATGTCTTGCAGAGTGAGGAACTATATGTTTTTTTACATCAGACTTTAATGCCCATTCACGAAGTGCCTCATTATGGTAACTTTCTGTTTTGTAGTTTGGAAAAACTAAATCATCATCTCCCATTCTTTTGGGTAAATAATTATTTGCTTGTGGTGGTATTGGAAAAAAAACATCTGTTTTTCTTTTTTGAGTTTTAACTTGAATATTAACCACGCTATCTATAATTGGGAGGTTTCTCCAAATTAATGATTTACAATCCTGTGAGCGAATACCTGTAAATATCATAAACATAAATGCATCCTTTACTAAAGGCAATCTACATTCTGTTTTCATCATTCTTGTAACTTCATCAGGTGTCAAATAAACCATTTCTTCATCTGATGATTTAGGATATTCAACTCCTTCATCAAAGGGGTTGTGGTATAGTTTACCGTATTGCTTTGCCTTTTTTAATGCAGTACCTAATCCAACAAAGTATTTTAATGCCGTATCACCTGCATACTTTGCTTCACTAACTAACCATATGCGATATTCATCTACAAATTGAAGATTAACTTTATTAATATCCATCTTCACGTTGTAGCCTTTTTCCTCACAAAATCTTTTTATTGATTTAAAGGCAGTTTCATATCCTTTTTGAGTGTTATTTGATAAATCGCTTTTTAATTCAAGCATATGACTTAAATGTTCATCAAGGGTAGTCGTTCCTTTTGCTACATTACTGTATTCTGAACCTTTGTATCGTTTTTGCAACTCTTTGTGAATTGCCTTTATCACTTTCTTGTTTGTGTCGTTAGTTTTTTGCTTGTCAGGAGTATTTGCACGTTTATATGTTAAAACATCCTTATATGGCTTAAAAAAAGGCTTTGAACCGTTCTGTAAGTTGATTCTAAAGCGTGGATACTCTGTACCCTTATTTTCTTTCTTTTTTGATGGTATAAATGAGTGGGTAATTAGTGCCATAATGTGTATAAATGTGTACGCTAAATTTATTTGTACACTATTTGTACACCAAATATACAAAATTGAAGTAAACTAAAGGAAACGTATATCAACCTTATGTATTATATTTACTGTGTAATAGAAGGGAAAGGAAGCGTATGGATTATAACTCCATATATTCTACAATAATCTGACCTAAATTCCAACTAGGTATATAATAAGTGAAAGATGAATCCTGAAGAATTTCATTAAAAATACGTTTTTGTAAAACACTAGAATTACCCGTAATAATAGTTATTGAAAAAGCACCTTTACTTTTTTCTTCATTCAAGGCTTCTTTGACTTTTTCCATTGCCTCTTTATGTCTAATAAGGTGAAGGTCTATTGTTTTTATTTGCGTTTTTTTTTAGAATGAATACTATATAAACTATCTGTTTTTTCGGGATGCAACATATCGTTTGATGTGCATTTGGTCTAACGAATCTGAATCACCGTAATGTTCTCTTAATTCCGAAAGTCTCAAATGCAAACGTTTTTGAACACTCGAATATTCAGGATTATCATAAAGATTATTCATTTCAGAAGGGTCTTGATCTAAATCGTATAATTCCCATTCGTCAATGTCATAATAGAAATGCATGAGTTTGAAACGTTCTGTTCTAACCCCATAATGGCGTTTTACCATATGAACAGATGGATATTCGTAATATGTATAATATATGGCATCTCTCCAAGTACTTTCTTTTTGATTTACAATATTTCTAAAAGATGTTCCTTGAATATCTTCCGGTTTTTTAGCTCCTGCATAATCTAAAAAGGTAGGTGCAAAATCAAGGTTTTGAATCATTTCATTAACTATTGATCCTGCAGGAATTTCTTTAGGATATCGAATTAATAATGGAGTGCGGAGAGACTCTTCATACATAAATCGTTTGTCAAACCATCCGTGTTCTCCCAAATAAAACCCTTGGTCCGAGGTATAAACCACAATAGTATTTTCTGTCAAACCTTCTTGATCAAGATAATCTAAAACCTCACCTACACCATCATCTACCGATTTAATAGTGCGTAAATAATCTTTAATATAGCGATTGAATTTCCATAAGGCAAGCTCTTTCCCATGTAAATTCTGGGATTTCATAGCCTCATTTTTTGAGGTATAGGCATCTAGCCAAGCTGACTTTTGTTCTGGGCTGAAACGTTCTAGTTCTCTTTCAAAGCCAGTATTATTTCCATATGGATCGGTACGCATTTTAAAATCGTGACCCCAGCGTCCATGACCACCATTACCATGAGCTGCTGAGATTTGTTCTTCGGAAGCAGCTATAAGCATTTCTTGAGTTTTAGCAGCAGTTCCTCTATTGTCATAATTATCAAAAAAGTTGGAGGGAGGATCAAAGGTTTTGTCATCAAATAAGGTAAGATACTTCTCTTCTGGTTTCCAATTTCTATGAGGTGCTTTTTGGTGATATAATAATAAGAATGGTTTGTTGGGATCTCTTTTATTTTTAAGCCAATCCAAACTCAATCTGGTTGTAATAGTTGTTACATATCCTTCAATTCTTTTTTTTATACCATCAATTAAAAAATCCGGATTATAATAATGCCCTTGACCGGGAAGAACTGCGGAATAATCAAACCCCTGAGGTAGTCCTCGCAAATGAATTTTACCGACCATTGCCGTCTGGTATCCAACGGTTTGAAGTTGCTTAGCAAAGTTATCTTGATCCCAATTATAATCCTGAATATTATCTACTTTTCCATTGATAAAACTATGTTTTCCAGTCAGCATTACCGCCCGGCTGGGGGCACATATTGAGTTGGTAACAAATCCTTTCTTAAAAAGCGCTCCTTCTTTTGCTATTCTATCAATATTAGGAGTCTCGTTTAAGTCATGACCATATGCACTAATGGCTTGGTAGGCATGATCATCAGACATTATGAAAAGGATGTTGGGAGGAGGAGTGGTTTTTTGACAACCAAAAAAAATAAAAAAACTCAATAAAAGGATAAATAACTTTTTCAAATGAAATATATTTTTAGTTAATTTTAAAGATAAGGAAAATAATAAAAGGCATTAACTTCTAGTTGTTGTAACCAAAGCGTTTAAGCTGCTCTGAGCTAGAGCGCCAATTTTTAGAAACCTTAACGTACAATTCAAGATGTATTTTTTTTCCAAAAAACTTTTCTAAAGATTTTCTAGCCCCTATTCCAACTCTTTTTAATGCACTTCCTTTATGTCCGATAATAATACCTTTTTGCGTTTCACGTTCAACCATTATGATAGAACGAATTTTAATGATTTTATTATTTTCAATAAATTCTTCCGTGATTACTTCTACAGAATATGGAATTTCTTTAGAATAACGCTTTAAGATCATTTCCCGTATGGCTTCATTAACAAAAAAACGTTCTGGTTTATCCGTCAGTTGGTCTTTTGGGAAGTAAGCTGGAGAGTTTGGTAATATGCCAATTAAAATATTTAAAAGCTCAGATATAAAAAAGCCTCTTAGCGCAGAAATAGGATAAACTGAAGCTTGAGGAAAAACATTTTGCCAATGAGCTACAGATTTTTCCAGTTCTTCTTGAGTGATCAAGTCGATTTTATTTATTAAAATTAGTAGCGGACCTTTAGTTTTTTTTATTTTTTCAAATAACACTTCATCTTTAAGTTCTAATTCTTTTGGTGAAACCAGATAAACCAAAATATCAGCATCTATGAGGGCTTCTTTCACAAAATCCATCATTGAATTTTGCATTTCATAAGCAGGTTTGATTACTCCGGGTGTGTCTGAAAGGACCATCTGAAAATCATCACCATTAATAATACCTAAAATTCTATGACGTGTAGTTTGTACTTTGTCGGTAATAATAGATAGTTCTTTACCTACCAAAGCATTCATCAAAGTAGACTTCCCTACATTAGGATTTCCTATAATGGACACAAAACCTGATTTATGTTTTTTTTCTTCCAAAAAAAATTGAATTATTTGTTTGTAAAAATCCCCTATTGTTCGATGTTAAAAGTAGATAACTTCTTTGAAATATCGAACATAAGTTTTACACCAAGAGATTTTGAGTTAATAAACTATATTCTTCTATACTTTAAAGATAAATAAATCTCACAAACACTTACTTAAACTTACACAATCCCAAGTCTCTATAAATGTTAGTTTAACATATTTAAGGGGATTAGAAATCCCAGAACTTACTGAAGATGATATGTATGTGGTTTAGTTTATTCTTTTCCCAATGGTATTATCTTATAATCGTATAATTGAATTGCTACTAAAATAGCACTATTATACTCTCTAACTGAATGAATTAAACCATCCTTATTTTTAAATATCCAGACATATTTATTGTCATATTCTCCATTCTTACCTTCTGCCTCTCCTTCTTGAATTATAGTAACCCCATTCTTATCAGAAATAGCACCGTCACCATCAATATCTGACGCAAAAACAGACCAGGCTGAATCTATTATAAATGCATAAGCATCTACATCGTAAATTAATACATCGGAATATTTTTGTCCTAATTTAGGGCTCTATTTTATTCCGTATGCCTTACATTTTAGTATTTTAGTAAACTACTTAAGTTTAAATTTTTTGAAAGTATAAAAAAGGAAGTTGAAAAATCTGATTTATAATGCGATTTACTTCACTAGACTTACTTTAATTTACATCATTAAAAAACTATATTATAAAAGAAAAAAAGATTAAAAACCACGACATTTATAAGAGTATTCAACCATGGGTATTTTTCCCTTCTGCTGCTTTAATAATCCTTTTTGTGGTTTTTACGCTTATTTATCAAGAGTCCATAAGTTTATTTTTCGAAACGGTACAAGCTTTTATAGCAGCAAAATTTGGATGGCTTTATGTTGTTAGTGTTAATGTTATTCTCATCTTTTGTATATACCTAGCCTTTAGCCGTTTTAATAATATTAGGCTCGGTGGACCTGATTGCAAACCAGAGTTTACAACTTGGGCTTGGATAAGTATGTTGTTTAATGCTGGTATAGGTTTGGTGTTGATGTTTTACAGTGTTGCCGAACCAATATTACATTTCTCCAATCCTCCATACGGAGAAGCGGGTAGTATTGATGCTGCACAAAATGCTTTAAATCTTTCTTATTTGCATTGGGGACTTCACGGGTGGGCTATTTATGCTTTAATGGGTTTGTCCATCGCATTCTTTTGCTATAATAAAGGACTTCCCTTGGGAATTCGTTGGGTATTGTATCCTTTGCTCGGAGATAGATTAAAAGGACCTATTGGTCATTTTATAGACACTATAGCTGTTGTTGCTACAATGTTTGGCTTGGCTACTACACTCGGTCTAGGTATTCAACATATTAATTCAGGTATGCATCACCTATTTGGGATAGTAGAAAATACAAATGTTCAAGTAACTTTAATTGCTATAATAACCATTTTTGCAACTATTTCTGTGGTTTCAGGGTTACACAAGGGCGTTCAAATACTTAGTAAAATAGCTTCAATAATGATTATAGTCTTAATGATATTTATATTAGTAGTTGGCCCTACTTTATTTATTCTTGGCTCTACAATTCAAAGTACAGGTTATTATTTACAAAACATAATAAGTACAGGTACTTGGATGGAAGTTTATAAAGGAACAACATGGATGGATAGTTGGACTTTTTTTTACTGGGGATGGTGGTTTGCTTGGGCTCCTTTTGTGAGCTTATTTATTGCCCGAATTTCTAAAGGAAGAACTATAAAAGAGTTGCTCATTGGCGTAGTATTTGCCCCTTCGGCGGTAAGTATTTTATGGATTTCTATTTTTGGAAGTACTGCATTTCACATAGAACTTTTTGGCGAAGGCGGTATTACAGCTGCTGTAAATGAAAATATTACAACGGCTTTGTTCAGCTTGTTAGAACATTTCCCTTTATCCTATTTCAGTATTCTGTTTGTGGTTATTGCTGGAATAATATTCTTTGTAACCTCTTCCGATAGCGGTTCACTAGTTATAGATTTTATAACCAGTGGCAGTAGGGAAAAAACAGCTGTATGGCTGCGTATTTTTTGGGCATTAGCAGAAGGGGTTGTTGCTGCCACTCTTGTATATGGAGGTGGACTCATCGCTTTGCAAACAGGTTCGCTTGTTACAGGCTTACCTGTCTGTATTATTATGTTATTTTTATGTTATTCCATTTTAAAAGCACTTAGAAAATACCAAGCTGATTCCAAAATTAAGTCTTGATTTTTATAGACTCCCTTTCTTTTTGAAAAAAGGATGCTGCTCTGGTTTTAAAGGAGTGTTTCCAAGGATTAAGTCGGCGGCCTTCTCTGCTACCATCATAACGGGGGAATAAATATTACCATTGGTAACATAAGGAAATACCGAAGCATCAACAACTCTAAGGTTATTAATTCCGTGTACCTTCAAGTTTGCATCTGTCACAGCCATCCTATCTACACCCATTTTACAAGTTGAACTAGGATGATAAGCGCTTTCGCCTTCTTTAGCAATAAAATCTAAAATCTCTTCATCAGTTTGTATATGAGCTCCGGGAGATAATTCTTTCCCCATTAATTCACTCATCGAATCAGTCTCAATAATTTTTCTTGATAATCGTACTGCCTCACACCATTCCTTTCGTTCGTTTTCAGTAGAAAGGTAGTTGAATAATATACTAGGATACTCCAATGGATTAGAAGATTTTATTTTTACTCTTCCTCTAACATCAGTTCCCATAGGCCCAACATGTAGTTGAAAACCATGACCTTCGCTAGGAGCAGTTCCATCGTATCTTATTGCTAATGGTAAAAAATGGAATTGTAGATTAGGATATTTTACAGTCTCGTTACTTCTAATGAAACCACCTGCTTCAAAGTGATTACTTGCACCAACTCCTTTTTTTCTAAATAACCAATCGAATCCAATTTTAGGAGCTCTCCAAGGATTCAAAGCTGAAAATAAACTAACTGGTTTTTTACAAGCCCATTGAACATATACCTCTAAGTGGTCTTGTAAATTCTCTCCAACTCCAGGTAAATTCTTTACTACAGAAATCCCTAAACTCTTTAAATGTTCTGCATTTCCTATTCCCGAGACTTGCAATAATTGAGGCGTATTAATAGCCCCACCACAACAAATAATTTCTTTTCCGTAAACTTTATATGTCTTTCTACCCTTTTTGTATTCTACACCAACAGCTGTATTCCCATCAAAAAGAATACGCAGTACCATAGCTTGTGTTACCACTTTAAGGTTTTTACGGTGTTTTATGGGGTGTATATATGCACGAGCAGCATTCAATCTTCTTGAATTATAGATAGTCTGGTCGAACTTACCAAAACCTTCTTGCTGATGTCCGTTAACATCTTCGGTTAAAGGATAGCCAGCTTCTTGAACAGAATTAAAAAAAGCATCAAAAAGTGGATTGTCACATTTAGGGGTGGTTAATTTTAAATTTCCTTTATCCCCTCTATAGTCATCTCCACCAATAAGTCTATTTTCAACTTTTTTGAAATAAGGTAAGCAGTGTGCATAATCCCAAGAATCTAGTCCATCGTCATTCGCCCATTTATCAAAATCCATTGCATTACCACGAATCCATATCATACCATTTATAGAACTACAACCACCTAAAACTTTCCCTCTAGGCTGAGCTATTTTTCGATTATACATAAAGGGTTCTGAATCTGAAGTGTAGCCCCAGTTATAATTTGTTCCGGTAAGTAAATAAGTCAATGCTGCTGGCATGTGAATTCTAAAGTCCCAGGCATAATCTGGTCTACCTGCTTCTAGCACTAATACCTTATTCGAAGAATCTTCACTTAAACGATTGGTAAGTACCGAGCCTGCAGAGCCTCCACCTATTAATATATAGTCCTGTGTCACGGAATGAGTTTTTTTATTGCTACAATTTACAGAATTATCAAGACTAAATCTACTAGTTGAATAAAATAGGCGGTAATTATACGAAGAAGATAATAGTCTAAATATTTAATCTATTCAAGGTGTGTTTTTAATGATATTATCTGATTAAATAAATCCCAGAACTTAAAGAAGATGATATGCCTACGGTTTAAAAGAAAACGTCACTAAAGCGAATTAGTGACGTATTCAACTTTAACTAAAATCTAAACAATGAAATAAAGTATGTGCGATATTACCACTCTAAAAAAATGAATTCTCACAATGCTATTATAATTTTTCCTTAAACTTTTGTTAAAGTCAAGTCATAACTTACTTCATTAGCAGCTTGTTTCATTCTTGGTAAAGTGTATTGTAGAATTTACTGAGGAGGATACGCCGATGATTTAGGCATTTACAACTCGAAAAAATAATTAAGGGGCTGTAAAGTTTTGGTTATATACCATTGTGCGAACATTACCCTATAAAAAAAAGTGGATTTAATTTTGGAGTAGGGGGTCTAATTTCAGAATTTTAGGTTGGGATTTTTTGGGAAAAAATGACAGTATTTACTGACAGATTTTAGGCATTTTACTGTCAATTGACTGTCAGTTTGTATATATTTAATAATTATTAATAGTCAGGAGGGATTGTATTTTTCACCCTGTATGATTGGCTAAGCTCAATAAAAAAAGGCCTTCAGATGAAGACCTTTATAGTAGCGAGGGCAGGACTCGAACCTGCG
>Ga0115568_10003436_pt1 | contig 10793 bp, 7 predicted proteins | sample COGITO_mtgs_1204_FD_87296 | JGI IMG/M metagenome (GOLD analysis project Ga0115568, IMG submission 87296) | Pelagic marine microbial communities from North Sea - COGITO_mtgs_120426 | ecosystem: Environmental > Aquatic > Marine > Epipelagic | place: Germany:Helgoland, sampling site Kabeltonne...
AAAACAAGATTACGAATTATTTAATAATTGTGATCTAAAAAGTAGTTGAAATTAACTATAACTATTGGATGAAGTAATATTATTTTTTTACAATTATATAAAACCGTTTATGAATGCTTTCATAAACGGTTTTTTAAATATCATTCTTTCGAATAAATTAATCAATTGAATCCTTTTAACAAGTAAAAGAAAATTCTAAATCTACGGGTACAACGAAACATGTACCTGTAAGAATAACAAGCATACATACCACAATTTCATCAACAGAAACTACGTATGTCGTTTCAACAAATTCTGACATATCATTGAATACCATACTATTAATCTTGTAAACATTTTATCAGACCCGTTACTAATAATGATGCCCCAACGCCAACAAACATTGCATTTGCCTTATTGATATTTGTATGTTTTGCAATGGTTAAAGCTGCAATAGCGCTTGATGCAGATATTTGATTGATTGTTTCAATAATTTGTTGTGCTTCTAGATTTGAGTTTGCATTTTTTAATTTCATATCGTTCTCGTTTTTGTTTCCCACAAAGATAAAACCCAATAATCTCATAAAGTGAGAACATTAATTTTCGTATATAAAATATGAAGTTGTAAAAATTTGCGCGTTTATCAGTTATCTGATAACACTATTTTATCTGAAGCACACTCAAAAAAACAAGTTGATACAAACGAGCACTAAACATGACTGAATAAAATAACTCTATTTGTGTGATAATCTTAAATATAATCTAAGTAATAAAATTTTGATATTGAAGTCAGAAATAATTTCTCTGAAAAAATAATCACATTTTTGTTAGAAAAATAACTAAATTGCATTAACGAAAATATAATAATAATCTGATCTAAATTGAACACGTTTTAGAACACGATTTAAAGAATAAAAAAGGTTATACTTCAGTATATCAAACTTTTAACTGAATTCATAACCCTGAGGTCACGGGTTCAAATCCCGTTCTCGCTACAACTTTAAATAACTACAAAAAACAGTTTAGATATCTAAACTGTTTTTTTATACAATATATTTAAGACTACCCTTGCGCTTAGGAAAGAAATTGAATACGATTAAGCAGTTTTACCTAAATTTTTAACATTCAAAAAATTATACAAAAAAAGTAGTATTCTAAACTAAAGACTTTTTCAAAAGCTCTAACTCCACTCCTAACCCATTAAACATTTGTATAATACTACTTAATTTCAGCTCATGTTCATCATACTCCTGTGTATTAATACTACATGTAAATTTCCAAAGTTCTAAGACTTCAGAAATAGGAACTTCATAAGATTGATATTCTCTATTATCTGGTTTTAAAAGCAAACTTCCCTTCTCTTCAATTTGATTATAAACGCGTTTGTAAGTCATTCCATCATTTTTAGTAACTATAATGTAAGAAGTCCCATTTTTAACATCTAATATGTCTTCTACAAACTCTGCAACCACATAAGAATTATCTTTCATAGGTAACATAGAATCTCCTTTTATTGGGAAAGCCCTATGTTTTCCTGTTGGTAAAAAAGGTAATTTAATTTTTTCTAATTGCTCTATATATTCCGGATCATCGTACCCTAATAAATAACCTGCAGATGCCTTTGTAGAAACAACTTCAATTAGGTTTTCATTATGTTCGTCAACTATTATTGGAAATAAAACCCTCTTTTCTCCAACTTCTATAAACGAGACATCTTTGGTTTTTGTTAAATCATTTTTCAATAGAATATCAATGGGTATCTTAAAGTAATTAGAGAAATCTATTAAAAAATCTAATGTTGGTGAAGAACGATTCTCTTCATATGAACCAATTCGAGATCTAGTCACCTTTAATTCTTCTGCCAAACCTTCTTGAGAAAAGTTTTTTAATGTTCTCAGATGTTTTATATTTTTTGATACAATCTTCATAATACTACAAATATAAGCAATATATGTTTGTTATTGTAGTTAATTTTGTAATGTGAAAAAAAATATTTTACATCTAGATTTAGATACATTTTTCGTGTCTTGTGAACGACTGATTGACAGTCGTTTAAAAAACAGACCATTATTGGTTGGTGGAACAGGAGATCGTGGTATTGTTGCTGCTTGTAGCTATGAAACTAGACTTTTTGGGGTGCATTCTGGCATGTCTATGAAAGTTGCAAAGCGTTTGTGCCCAGAAGCAGTAACTATAAGAGGTAATACATCTATTTATTCAAAGTACTCTCAAATGGTAACTGAAATAGTCAAAGAAAAAGTACCGCTATTTGAAAAGGCAAGTATTGATGAATTTTATGCTGATCTAACAGGAATGGATACTTTTTTTGGGAGCTACAAATATGCATCAGAATTAAGACAACGAATTATAAAAGAAAGTGGACTTCCTATTTCTTTTGGATTATCTGGAAATAAAATTGTTTCAAAAGTTGCAACTGGTGAAGCTAAGCCTGACAATCAATTGTTAATTAATGAGGGGTTTGAAAAAGAATTTATGGCGCCTTTATCAATTCGAAAAATTCCTTCTGTTGGAGAAAAAACATATCAAATTTTAAGAAATTTAGGTGTAGAAAAAGTAAAAGTGATTCAAGAAATGCCAGTAGAGATGTTAGTAAGTGTTCTAGGGTTAAATGGCAGAACAATTTGGAAACGCGCCAACGGAATTGATAACCCTCCTTTAATTCCGTTTCATGAAAGAAAATCTATTTCTACAGAACGTACTTTTAATAAAGATACTATTGATATGAAAAAACTGTCTGAAACTATTTTTGCAATGGCAGAAAATTTAGCATATCAACTCCGAAAAGGAGATAAATTAGCATCGGTAATTGTGGTGAAAATTAGATATTCAGACTTTAATACCTACACAAAGCAAATTAAAATTCCATACACAAGTGCAGACCATATCATCATACCAGCAGTAGTAACACTTTTTAAAAAACTATACCAGAGACGCTTGTTAATACGATTGGTAGGTGTAAAAATAACAGACATTGTTAGTGGTAATTATCAAATTAATTTATTTGATGATTCTGAACAAATGCTTAATTTATATAGCGCTATGGACAGCATTCGAAATAAATATGGTGAGCAAAGTATTACAAGAGCTGCTTCCATGAATGCAAAAACTATTGGTAGATTTAGCAACCCGTTTAATGGCGAACCACCAACTCTTTTAGCGCATAGAAAACAATAATGTATTTAAACTGTCATTCATATTACTCTTTACGTTATGGTACATTTTCTGAAGTTGAATTATTAAAACTCGCAAAAGAAAATAATATTGATACCATTGCACTTACAGATATCAACAATACTTCTGCGTGTTTAAACTTTATTCAACAAGCTAAAAAACTCAATATAAAACCTATTGTTGGTGTAGATTTTAGAAACGGAAATACCCAACAGTTTGTTGCAATAGCAAAAAGCAACAAAGGCTTTGAAAACATCAACAAGTATTTGTCTATATTTTTAGAATCTAAAACACCAATTCCAGATCAACCAGAATTTTTAGAAGATGTTTTTATAATTTATCCTTTTGAGAAAATATTAGAACTAAACTTAACTTCTTTTAAGGAAAATGAATTTGTAGGTATTTCTGTTGCAGAAATTAATAAACTCCGATTTTCATATTTAAAAAAATATGAAGATAAATTGGTCATACAACAACAAGTTACAATTCGAAATAAAAAAGATTTTAATGCACATAGATTATTACGTGCAATAGATAAAAATACATTATTAAGCAAACTACCTACAAAAGAGCAGTGCTTAGAAACAGATAAGATGTACACTGTAAGTATTTTACAAGGTTACTTTAAAGAATTTCCTAATATAAGCTTAAATACCAGTGCATTGTTACAGCAATGCAGCAGTATTCAGTTTGGATTTGGCAGTGATAGACAAAATCAAAACAAACAATATTATTGCAATAGCTTTAAAGAAGATTGCACAATGCTATTACAGCTTTGCAAGACAAACATCAACAGACGGTATAAAAAAGTAACGCAAAAAGTCACTGATAGACTTCAAAAAGAATTGAAAGTTATTATTGAATTAAAATTTGTTTCCTTTTTTTTAATCAATTATGATATTGTTAATTATGCAAAAAGTAAAGGATATTTTCATGTAGGTAGAGGTAGTGGTGCAAATAGTATTGTTGCATATATTATTGGTATTACAGATGTAGACCCTATTGAATTAGACTTGTATTTCGAACGATTTATAAATCCATTTAGAGCATCTCCACCAGATTTTGATATTGATTTTTCTTGGAAAGATAGAGATGATGTTACCAGTTATATTTTTAAACGTTTTAAAAACACTGCACTTTTAGCTACTTACAATACATTTAAATACAAAGCCGTAATTAGAGAATTAGGAAAGGTTTTTGGACTTCCAAAAGAAGAAATTGACAAGCTGAGTAAAACATCAAAACAAGAAAAGACATTTCTTAGAAATAGTATTTCTAAATACTATAATAAACCAAAAACAAATAGTAATGCTACAACATATCAACAAAAAGAAATAGACAGTATTGCCCAATTAGTTTTAAAGTATGGTAAGTTAATTGAAGGGTTTCCAAACTATATAAGTGTTCATTCTGCAGGAATATTAATTTTAGAAAAACCTATTCATTATTATTCTGCAACAAATCTTCCGCCAAAGGGATATCCTACTGTTCAATTTGATATGAATATTGCAGATGATGTTGGTGTTTTTAAATTTGATATTTTAGGTCAACGTGGTTTGGCTAAAATTAAAGAAGCGCTTAATATTATAAAAAAAAATAAACCTAATGCTCCTCCAATTGATATTACAGATGTAGAAAAATTTAAAACTGATAAAAACATTAATCACTTATTAAAATCTGGTGGTGCAATTGGTGCATATTATGTAGAGTCTCCTGCAATGCGTGGGTTAATGCAAAAATTACAAACACAAGATTATTTGGGTTTGGTAGCTGCAAGTTCAATTATTAGACCAGGAGTTTCTGGCTCTGGAATGAAAGATGAATTTATAAAAAGACATCGCTACCCTGCAAAAAGAAAAGATGCAAATCCTATTTTATTAGAGATTATGCCAGAAACTTATGGTGTAATGGTATATCAAGAAGATGTAATGAAAGTAGCTAGCAAATTTGCAGATTTAACACTCGGTGAAGCAGATGTTTTAAGAAGAGGAATGAGTGGAAAATATCGCTCTGTTAAAGAGTTTAAGGCTGTGGAAGATAAGTTTATTAATAATTGTAGAAAAAAAGGACATACAGAGGCCTTAATTTTTGAAGTTTGGAATCAGATTAAAAGTTTTGCAGGATATGCTTTTGCAAAAGGGCATTCTGCTTCTTACGCAATAGAAAGTTATCAAAGTTTATTTTTAAAATGCTATTATCCAATAGAATTTATGGTAGCTGTTTTAAATAATGGAGGTGGTTTTTATTCTGCAGCGCACTATATACATGAGGCTAGAATGAAAGGTGCAATTATTGAGCTGCCTTGTATAAATAATAGCAACCACCCAAACATTGTTATTGACACCTCTATTTATTTAGGATTTGGTTATTTAAAAAGTTTAGAACATTTGGTTATCAAACGTCTATTAACCGAACGTCAATTACACGGAAAATTTACATCTTTAGATGATTTTATAGATCGTGTTACTATTAGCATAGAGCAACTCACTATTTTAATTAGAATTGATGGGTTTCGATTTACAGGAAAATCTAAAACGCAATTATTATGGGAAGCTATTTTTAAATTGAATGCAACAAAACAAAAAACAAAACAATCGCAACTTTTTAAAATTCAACATAAAAAATACGAATTGCCAAAACTAGAACCTCATTGGATTGAAAATGTCTATGACCAAATAGAATTGTTAGGGTTTACAATTCATAATTATTTTAAACTTGTTGCAGAGACTTATTTACCGAGTATAAAAGCTAAACAAATGATTGATTTTACAAATAAGAATGTTTTAATATATGGTTTACTGGTTACTACTAGATACAATAAAACGTCAGAAGGAAAATTAATGAGATTAAGCACCTTTGTTGACAAGGAAGGCAACTATTTTGATGCAGTGCATTTTGCTGATGTTGTACACTTATATCCTATAAACGGAATTGGTATTTATGCTTGTTATGGTAAAATTAACAATCGATATGATTTTTGTAGTATGAATATTATTACATCTAAAAAAATGAGGATTTTAGTTGATCCAAGAGGTTAAAGTACCAAATAAAAAGAGCTAGTTTTATTTTCTATGAAAAAAATAATTCTTAAATCCACAAAAAATCAGCAAATAAAATGATCAGATTAAAAACTATATATATCTACTATCATAAAACTATAAATAATGCCGCTGTTGATCATTATAAACCCATGCCTCACTTAAATTTTATTTTTTCAATTTAGAAATTCATGACTAAAAAAACGCATCACTGCTTAATATTTTTTACGTATTTTTGGCCCCAATTATAATCTAAGTTTTACACATCAAAAGTGCAACAATAATAGTTGTATTTGTTATAGAATTAGCTACTGAGTAAATCTACTTTCAGATTTTTGAATCGCATTAATTATAACTATGGAATACGCCAAAAATATCCTTGAAACAATTGGTAATACACCACTTGTCAAAATCAATAAGATTACTGAAGAACTACCTTGTTTAGTTCTCGCTAAATACGAAACTTTTAATCCAGGTAACTCGATTAAGGATCGTATGGCATTAAAAATGATTGAAGATGCAGAAGCGGATGGCAAATTAAAACCTGGTGGAACTGTCATTGAAGGAACTTCAGGAAATACGGGGATGGGGTTGGCATTAGCAGCAATCGTAAAAGGATATAAATGCATTTTTGTTTTAGCAGACAAACAGTCAAAAGAAAAGTGCGATATTTTAAGAGCAGTAGGTGCTGAAGTTATTGTATGCCCAACAGCAGTAGAACCTGAAGACCCACGATCTTATTATTCGGTTTCTAAACGTTTGGCCAAAGAAATACCAAATAGTTGGTACGCAAATCAGTATGACAATCCTAGCAATGCGGAAGCACATTACGAAAGTACCGGACCAGAAATTTGGAAACAAACCGATGGAAAAATTACTCATTTTATAGTCGGTGTCGGAACAGGAGGAACAATTTCGGGTGTAGGCAAGTATTTAAAAGAACAAAATCCAAATATTAAAATTTGGGGAATTGACACCTACGGAAGTGTGTTTAAGAAATACCATGAAACAGGAATTTTTGATCAAAACGAAATTTACCCTTATGTAACTGAAGGAATAGGTGAAGATATCTTACCAAAAAATGTTGACTTTAGTATCATTGATGGTTTTACAAAAGTAACCGACAAAGATGGTGCGGTTTATACACAGCGTTTAGCAAAAGAGGAAGGTATGTTTTTAGGCAATTCTGCAGGATCTGCAATAAAGGGAGTTTTACAACTAAAGGAACATTTCACAAAAAACGATGTGGTAGTGGTATTATTCCATGATCACGGAAGTCGTTACATAGGTAAAATGTTTAATAACGATTGGATGCGCAAGCAAGGATATATAGAATAGTCTTTCTAGAAAAATCCCTTACAATGTTTCAATAAACTTTAAAAAAACTTTTTTATGAAGCTCAATATCCATTTGAGGTGATAGAGACACTCTAGCAATGTAATCTTTATGATCTTCTTTAGTCGTTCCTTGAGTTGATGTTGCTGGTATTGTCCAATAAGATCCTTTTAACTGCCCATAACTCACACAGTTTTTGCTTTCATTAGGAATTTCATTAATCATCATATTGATTAATTTAAGATTTAGATTTCTTTTGTAAGCCTCTTTTTCCTCATCTGTATTACCTTTTGTAGGCAGATCTAATGAAAAAACAGATGGTGTGAATCCTGCTTTAGCCAATTCTTCTGAAACAAAATTAATTTTAGCTTCTGGCAAATTATCCTTAATAAAGTTTACAAAGTCACGAGTATTCAGATAAGCGTCATGAATTCGTTTTTTCATTGATGGTAATTGCTTTGCTAATAATTCCATTTGAAAATCTGTAGCTTCGTTATCACAAAGTTTTAAATGTAAATCTATTTTATCTATTAATATTTCTCCTTTTTTATTTGCTATACAATAGCCTGCTGTACACAACCCTCCACTTGGAAATTTTGACCCGCTAGCAAACGAGATTGTTTTAACTGTTGAAAGTATATCGGCTTCACCCAAAAAATGTAAATTTGGGCAAAATGTTTGATCCAAAAGAAAAACCGGAGCGATAGCTAACTCTCCACTTTCAGTTTTACGCCTTGAACTCAATACATTTCTTAATTTTACAAGATCTGGAACCTCAACTCTTGGATTTGTTGGAATTTCAGCGATGACATAAGGAACAGCATCTTCAGCTGCAATTTTATTTAAAATGAAATCAAGACTTTGAACCATATCGTGATCACCATCAACTAGTAAATCCATTATTTCAATAGTTTCAATACAAGCAGCAGCGCGTCTTACTTGATCGTTTGTTCCTCCGTAGCAATTTGGAGGAACAATAATTTTGATTGACTTTCCTTTATGATATTCCTTAGCATAATCAACCAACCCCATCAAAATAGCATATTGAATGGATAGCCCACTTGAAGCTACAAGCGGAGTTGTAGTTGTATTACAAACCTCCTTAATTGAATCCAATACAGCTATTTTATTGGCCGCTGCATCGGCTTTGATAGTTTTAAAAGATGATTGATTTAATAAAATATTTAGAACTTCAAAGCAGTTTTTAGGTGTCATTGCAATAGTTTCCCTTCTCCTAACATGCTGAATTTCTGAAATATAATTTTTATTTTTTTCACCATTAACCAAAACTATACTTCCGTAATTAGCATGAATATTTATAAAAAAATCAATATTTGCATTGAGATCAATAGAGAATAAATCTTGTTGCGAAATAAAAATATTACTACCGTTAAATTCCGATATTTCTGAGGCATTATCAACTTGATTTAATTCAAACTTATAGCCATAAATACTTCTTAAAATTTCAATATCAAAATAATTAGGTAATTTACCTGTGTAATTGATTTGAGTTTTTTTATTTTCTAATAAATTTTTTCTTAAAATTGCTAAAACAGGCATTGTCTTTGACGAAAAACTTATTACCCCTTCTGCTGATAGATTATTCATTTTAGCAATTAACCATTCTAACACACAAGATAATGGGTGACCTAGTCGGATATAATCGAAAGCAGTAGGCAATTCATTGAGTGCAGAATAATTTGAGGTATTTTCATTAGCTAAGATTTCGAAATGTTCTAAAAATTGAACTTTTGCCAATTTTTCGTTGTAAATATCTAGTCGATGTGTTGTAAGACCCAACCAACTTGTTGGCATATTTTCTAACACCTCTTTAATATAATCGAGCATTTTATTAACTACCATAACTTTCATCTTTAGAAAGTGCAAAAATACATAATAATTGGATTTAAACTATTATGATGTGTTTTGAGGTGTTACATACATTCAATAAAATAGACAAAAATTCAGATCAACAGAAATAATGTGTTTAATACATTTAAATACAATCTATTCTCTAAAACTCATAAAATAAAATGTGTGAGTTAAAATATCAGCACTTAAAAACTAGTACTTTAACTATACGTTAACCTTAAAAATGAATTATCAACTAAATGCAATAATTAATGTTCTATTTTTGTAAAGTCCTAAATTTTTCGGAAATTTGTAGTATATTTTTATTTGTGCAAATTACCCTGGATATGCATATTATTTGTACTCAAAATCATTAGATGTAATAAAAAATGAAATTTGAGCTCACGTTAATTACCGCATTTTCATCCTTTTGACCAATTACAATCAATTGTTAAATGATAAAAATATCATAATTTTATTTATATGAAATAGAATATGAGTTTTATAACGATGCGCCAACAATCAAATTTAAAAATACTTAAAATTGCTTTTTAGGAATGTACGCAAAAATAACAGATAAAATTATTCAAGGATACAAGAACAAAGCACAATGAATAAAATACAGCAAATAGAAAATCAAATTTCTGGACTAAGAGTAAAATTACAGAATCATAAACTTTATGAAAACCTTACTAATATGAATGATATTAAGGTTTTTATGGAGAATCACGTATTTGCTGTTTGGGACTTTATGTCACTTTTAAAATCTCTTCAAATAGAATTAACAAATGTTGAAATTCCTTGGGTTCCATCAAAAAAACCTAATCTTGCTAGATTTATAAATGAAATCGTACACGGAGAAGAGAGCGATATAAACGAACTAGGAGAACCTAAAAGTCATTTTGAAATGTATTTGGATGCCATGACGCAAGCCAATGCAAGTACAACCGAAATTAATAATTTTATAAGACTAATTGAATCAGGAAATTCAATCGAGTATTCATTAAATGAAATAAATATTGATAAAAGAATTGCTGACTTCGTAAAATTTTCTTTTTCAATTATAAATACAAACAAACCTCATCTTGTTGCTGCTGCATTTACATTTGGTAGGGAAGATGTTATCCCAGATATGTTCATTGAAATTTTGAGAAATTCTGATTCGGAAAACAAATCATATGACAAATTGAAGTATTACCTTGAAAGGCATATAGAATTGGACGGAGATGAACACGGACCTTTATCTCTAAAAATGATTTCTGAACTTTGCGATAATGATAATCAAAAGTGGGTTGATACTCTATCAGTAGCAAAACAATCATTGCAGAAAAGGATTTCGCTGTGGGACGCTATTAGTGATTTGATTCAAAAAGAAAAAACAACATATAACGCAGTATT